>TARA_R110000868_G_scaffold82956_10_pt1 | contig 67363 bp, 59 predicted proteins | sample TARA_R110000868 | Tara Oceans TARA_R110000868 (sample SAMEA4397489) | marine metagenome | biome: Polar Biome; feature: [SRF] surface water layer (ENVO:00010504); material: water (ENVO:00002006), including particulate matter (ENVO:01000060) such as... | depth 5 m | reverse complement strand
AACAATACAAGCCGTTATTATGCTTTTCGAAGAGAGTAAAATGAGTATTGACATCAAAAACACGATTATTATAATATACCTCTTAACGTTAACATAATTTAATCCAAACATTAAAATTATAATGGAGAAAGTAATGTATATTGAATAATAGACTGGATGAAATTCCAATGGAGAAGTTAATGATTTATAAAAAAATACATCTAAATTTTTTTCTGGAACATATCTTATAAAAGCTGTTATTAAGAGAAAAATAGATGTTAATATCATACTCAGGACAAAAACTTTTAATATCTGTCTTAATTGATCTTTATTCAAATCTCTGAGCTTGTAAAATACGATTGGCATTATCAAAAAACTAGAATTGTATTCAAGTTTTTTTATTCCTTCCCCCAAGTTTTGAGTATATATTAATGAAGCTATTATAAGAAAATAGTATCCAACAAAAAGCATATGAGTTTTTCTAGGGATAAATACATTAAATTTTCGCTCTCTAAATATTTGGACTAAATTAATCAACACTGCAAAAATTATAGCAATTGTATTGATTTTCATGCTCAAAGGCAAAGTAAACGCAACTAAACACATCGAATAGAATGGAAGTTTTTCAGAAGAGCAAAATTTTATCTTCTTCATTTAATATTATTTAACACTTGAATATAGGCTTCCTTTGTTTTAAGAGCAGTTATATTCCATGTATAATTTTTCAAAATATAATCTTTAAACTTGCCATTATTTTCTTTGTTGTATTCGAGTATAATTGCATTTTTTATGGACTGAATATCTTGAGGTTCACAAAATGTTGCATAGTCTTTAAAATATTCTTTAGCGTCTCCTTTGTCTGTAACGACAATGTTACATCCAAGATAACCAGCTTCTAATGAAGAAAGTCCGGTGGTTTCAAACCAACTTGGTAATATATGTACCTTGGCTTTACAGTAATATTCATTTAATTCTTCTTGTGTTAAGTGAGAAATAAATTTTACATTTTTACCAGCCTCGTTTTTACATTGCTCATAATAACTAATGCCATTAGGCGAGGGGTTCCCTATAATTGTTAAAGAATAATCAGTTTCATTAATTGCCTTAATTAAATTCAATTGATTTTTTAACCCTTCAATACGCGCTGCACAAATAACCCCTTCTCTATGTTTTGAGCTAGATTTTGTATTACTAAACGTAACAATATTCAATGCATTTGGAATTATAATGTATTTGTTTTTAACATTATACCTCGCAAACAATCTATTATATTCACTTTCAGAGTTTGGCAATAAACAAAATGCCTTTTTTAATATTATCTGAATACTCCTTTTGTGTCCTAAGAATAAGTAACTATAATTCCCAATTTTTTCACCATTCTTTAAATAACGGGCAATTACTTTTAAATATTCAATGAAATCCGAAGACATTATCCTTCCTAAAAATCCTAGGGAGCCTTTTCTTAATTTCTTTTCATATTCACTATAATCAACGAAAATGGTGGAAATCACAAAAGGTATTTTACTTTTTTTGATATGCCCCAAAATATCATTTGGTCTAATTATATTGAAGAAATGAAGTAAATCATAATTGTGATATTCAATTGAATTATCATTGGAAAGTTTAATGTCGACAGAAACATTTAATTTTCTTAAATGATTGGCCGTCTCTTCTATTTGTATCGTATCACCCCCAGGTGAGGTGTATAAAGTAGATCGACTTAACATCAAAACTTTAATCATAATTTATGCTCTTAAAAAGATTCTTTGAAAATAGATTTTATTTTTTTAATACAATTGGGCACTATATAAATTTATTGCTTTTATACTTCCAAGATAATCGAAGAGTTGAAAATATCATTATAAAATTAGCTATTACATATTTTGGATAAGATTCCTTAAGTGCAATGGTTAACAATGCCTCACGTTGATTTTTATACCTTAATGCTTTTTTCTGAATCAATTCATTCGAAAAAAAAGATAAATCATGTTCCATAACATAATTGACAACGTAAAAAAAAGTATTGACTTTTTCATATTGTATCATGAAATCAGTATCAATACCATATAATGTCAAATTCTCGTCAAAGGCAGGATTGTTATCTAACAAATAGTTCAAGTTAATAGCCATTCCACTTGTAATTGCAAGGCGTTTTTTGGCGTTTACTAATCCAATATACTCCTTTTTCCAATACTTTCCGTTTATGATAAATCTATCTGCCGGGCTCACAATCAAATCTTTCACTTTAATAATTGGAAGAAATAGATTGATTTCCACGTTGTCTAGTATTGCTTTCAGCATCTTTTCAAAATAGTTTTGATCTGGACGACTATCTTGGTCAAAAAGTATAAGGTGGGTAAACTCTTGATTCCCCAAATACATTCTATTATAAATTTTCGACAATGAAAGATTCTCAGGCGTATGAAAATAATCTACGTTGGAAAATTTACTTAAAGCTTTTAGGTTTTTTTCCGATTGAATTGTCGGACTATTATCCCAAATAATTAGTTTAGCATTTTCGCTATTTAAAAAATCAGCGATTGACATTAAAGAAACCACGGTGCTGGCAGAAGATATATTTTCGTTGTATAAAACAATTCCTATTAGGAAATTACATTTTTCTTTGTTCATTTTCTTGAAATAAATAATAAAAAGTTAGAAGATATATAAACTTAATTGGTGTAGACCCTAGGCTAAAATGAAAAAAAACAATATAGGTATAGGCCGAAAAACAACTTATTAAGCCAACACCAAGATATGTCTTGTTGTTAACAACCGTTAAATTTAATTGCCTAATCTTATCCAAAACAATTAAATGAAGTTTAAAATATAGGAGTGAAAATATACCTAATCCAAATAGAACAGAAATTATTAAGGAATCATAGGCAATAATTGACTTGTCTGACCCAAACCCAAACCCCATTATTTTAAATTCTCTTAAAAGTTCTTCATATTGATCTAGCCTGCCAACTGTTGACGCATCACCAACTTTAAAAAAAATTAAAGAAAAAAAGGTGATAACAACAAGAACCAATGGTAAACCTAAAATTAAATAGTTATTGTGTTTTATCTTTTTATCAAAATAAATAATAACAAATGTGATTATATAGAATATTAAAACTGCCCTTACTTGAGTCAAGTAAATACCATACAAAGTTATAATTATCATAAGAGAAGTAGAAATTCGATTTTTAGAGTAAACAAATTTCGCCATAAAAATGGTTCCTAAAACGCCTAAAAACTGTGCAAATATTATTGGGCTAACAAAAATACTTGTAGCTCTAATCTTACCGTTCCTAACCAAATTAAACCAGCTAGGTAACATATGGTCGGATCCAAAAAAATCATAAAACCAAAGAGATTTACGAAGAACGTATTCTCCTTTCTGTCTAAAATTTTCAGCTGTGAAAATTACATATTGACCATCATAATAGTTGAAAATTACATTTTGATACAAAGCATAAAGAATTAAAAGAAAAAGCAATCCTTGCAAATACTTATAAAAAAAATTAGTATCAATATTCTTGAAACCCCCATTTAAATACACAAGACACGGCAAAAGAATTGGTAAAAGATACATTCGCCAGCCAAGTATACTATCTTGAATCCCATACCCATTTATTATAGAGTTTATAATTCCATAAAACGATAAGAATAATAATAAGAGCAGAAGCGAAAATATTTTTTTATTAAACCCTCCTTTTTTAACTAGTAAAATAAAAATCAGAAATAAAAATAGATATTCTTGCCACGCTTTCAATAAAAAAGACACATTCTCGGTTACTAAGTAACTTAATTGAATAAAAATAAAGTCATTAAATATAATAAGAGTAATATAAAAAATGAAGAACAATGTTTTATCCTTCCTAAAGAACGAATAAAAGAATATGTTATATATTCCAAGGCTAAAAATTATAAAAAGTATGTTTAAGAACAATTTTAAGTTGTTAATATATTTTAATTACTATCAATTTCTAGTTTTAGATATTTTGCAGGTCATTAATTTTAAGTTGTTTCACCTATTACTACTTCAAAATATTAAATTTTTAATCCATAATTTCTTTAGAACTAACTTAAATAAAAACAAAAAAGACCACCTTTTGCCTATAATTATAATTCTTGTCAATTAGAGGGTCTGATTTTTGAGCTAATCAAAAGAACATATATTACCTAAATCATGTACATATAAATATATTCCGTCTGAGAAGTTTAAATATTAAAATGATTGTTTTCGTTAGTCAATAGTAGCGAATATAAAACATCTATTATAAGTTTCCTAAGTTTCCTAAGTTTTCATGCAGAGCCATTACCAATGTTATGTGATTGTCAAATTTTATGCTGTTTCCAGCCGCATCAAATTGTTCCGAACTACTGTTGTTAGCATCTGGACTTTGGATTGACATAAAAAGATATTTAAAATCCGGAGTAAAGGTTATTCCAGTAGGCTCAGAACCTATAGGAGCTACACCAAATAACTTAACCTTAGGATTTGATTGTGTATGACCCTTTTCAACAACCCACATATTATTCTCATTTAAACCACCATCCTGCAACACCCATAAATTACCTTCTCCATCAAATGCCAAATTGTCATTTCCTAAACCCCATGCAATGTTGGTTTCTCCTTCTTTATGCGTTATCGTATAATCTATATTACCTCCTACGAAGGGTTCCATTACAACATCAGTGCCGCTAATGGGGTCGGCATCTTGAAATCGATATACAATACCTACTCCTTTTACCGCAAAATAAACCATCCCGTCTGGACCAATTTCTACATCTTCTATTCCGTTAAAAACCGCGGCCCCAACGGCTGCACTTTGATCTAAAGTTGTATTCCTTTCGAGAATAGTAGTATTGTTAATTTGCACCCAGTTACCAGGTCCTTCTTTACTGCCTTTGTACACAAATAAATCACCTGAACTAAGATCGGTCTCCTTGTCGGCTACAAACTTATATAAATAGCCAGGATTTGAATCCGCTCCTTGATACACAGTACGGAGATTGGAGTGAATTGTGACATTCTCATGGGCAAAATTGCCTAAGGCCCAACGTTTGTTTATTACTTTTTTTGTTGAAGGGTTAATTTCCACCGCCCATCCAAAATCATTGTATCCATCGTTATTTTCATCAATTGCTTGTGTTCTTTCTTCACATGATATAATTGTATTCCATGGGGTTACCGTGCCTGAGCAATTATTTATAGTACTCCCTACTGCTGAAAAATCCACTGCTTGTGAGGAAGTGATTTCCCATAATTGGGTAGTAGTATTTAAATTAAAATCCAAAATAGAAACTCCACCTGGAGTAGTTTCTGAATTAATACTTAAATAGCCATTAATACTGCTTCCATTAATTGGTACATACCCAGTAAAATCATTTCTAATAGGTAGCGTACCGCCAGTAGTAAGTGGATCACCGGTTTCAATGATTTTTTGAAATGTATGCGATGAAGGAAATACAAAATCAGTATTCTGTATTTGTGGTTCTACTGATATGAACTCATTGATTGATTTTATTTCAGGTATAATTTTGGGCGGATTGTCATCATTATTTGTACAAGACGCCAACATAATTATAACAATAAATACTATACTCTTTATAAGCTTTATCATTTGATTATTATTTTCTTGGTGATACTTTCATCATCGTTCTCTATGCCTATCACATAAACTCCTTTACCAACTACCCCTAAGTCCAAAGACGCAAACAGGGTGTCGTTAACTTCTGTGGTATAAACTAATTGTCCTTGTATGTTAAATACTTCTATTTTGGTAGGTGCCGTGCTCTTTAATGCTATAATAAATTGTCCCTGGTTAGGAACAGGATATACCTTTAAGTTTTCAGGGTTTGTTTCATATGGTCTTTCATTTTCATTTATGGTAACAAATATTCTATCCCAGCTTACACCCTCCTCCGATGCCGAAATACGCAAAGGGTAAACTCCTTCTGGAATACTCTCGAATACAATCATAACCCAGCTTTCATCACCAAAGCTATTTGTTATAGTGGTCTCAAAAGAAATTTCGTTTTCCAGGTCATTGAAAGATCCATTTAAACCATTGCTTCCTTCGTCCAACCCAGAAGCATTGATCCAAACATAATAGGTGCCTTCAGAGAAGGTTACCAATCGATATTCGCTATAGGCATAGGTGCCGCTACCTAGAGGTGCGGTTACTATTTCACTCTCGCTTGCCCCAGTAAAATCAATAACTTGAGCGCTTCCTGCCAGATACCTATACTCCTCAGCTTCAATAAAAGTGCTTTCGCTTAATTCTACTGTGGTATCATTGTAGTTATTTACAAAAAACACGGTGATGATATCACTACTGGTCTCATCACCATCAGTAGCAGTTAGTTTAAATTCATAAACACCTTGTTTGTTAAGGGTGACAATAGTCTCTGCGCTTGTGTCATCAGCAAAAATCACATTTTCATCTTCTGGGCTAGTTTCCAAGGTCCATAAGGTCGTTAAACTTCCACTCTGGGGCAAACCATCATCAGAGACGTCACCAGACAACAATAAGGTGTTGTTTGGACTTAATACCACTTGGTTTTCACCTGCGGACACTGTTGGGGCAACATTATCAGGAACCGAGCTGCCCTCAAATTCTATAGCTCCTCTATCTGGTAATGCTCCTAGTATATCACTGTCGGCTACTGTTTGACTTAACCCATTATTAGAATAGGTTTTTATTCCGGTATCAATACATGGACTATCCGCTTGCAAGGAATAATCCGTATTGAACAGGGAATCCCCGAAAATATTATTAGGTCCGGTTGAAGCATCTATAAAATCACTTCCATTATTAAAAAAGGAATTATAATCGGCACTGGAATTATTATCCAGCTTTTTAAGTGCAGCGGTTGCGCTATTTGAAATTATATTATTGAACACCAACATATTGTTGGCGCCCGTAATACCATGGTCATTATTGTCAAATACATTGTTATATACGTAGGCTTTTTCTACCATATAAGATCCTTCAAAATTCTCAATCGTATTACCATTAATAGTACACCCTAAACCTACCATGGCACTATTGCGAATAACATTATGGTGTATTTGAAATTCTCTTCCGGAATTACCGTCGATATCTATCAATTGAATACCATCCTCATCTGCGCCAGATATATAATTGTAGCGAATAGTATGTAACCTTGCCGAATTATCATTATTATGAAGTCTAATTTCCATCCCATCGTCATTAGGGTTAATGATGGTGTTGTATTCAACGGTCCAATCCAAACTATCATCCGCATCTATAGCTTCGTCACCATTATTCTCAAAATAGTTATAGGCAAAATAACCACCGCCGCCCTCAATACTAAGGGCGTCACTGCTGTTATCAAAAAATTTACAATAGGTTACTTCCATATACTCACATTCCAATGTCAATTGCTTGTGAGCTTCCTTGAAAGTTACACCTAAAACTTTCGAACCTGCCGCACTTGCCGTAAACAGAACAAGCGGGTCTAAATTGGTTGGACTGGTAATTATGGTGGCATCAACATCAGCCTCATCTTTAGAAATAAAATACTCAGAAGTCAAAGTTATGGGCTTATCTACTAGTACAGATTCTGTAATATTATATGCGCCTGGTGCTAATAGTACGATGTCATTTTCATTGGTGGCATCCACAGCTTCTTGTATAAAACTATAGTCTTGCGGCACGCGTATAATGTTTGAATTTGCATAGGAAGAATCCACCCTACACAGTTCAAAAGAATCTATACAACCATCTTCGTTATAAAAATCAAGTATTAAATCCAAATAATCTGAACCAATGGAAAAAGGTATAGAAACCTGTTCCCAACCATTGCTTTCTGTCCAATTTCCACTAGCTATCCGTTCTAGTTGCCCATTTGACAAAGATTTGTATATTCCTCCTCCCACTCCAAACCGGGATGTAGTAGGTACTTTAATCCAAAAACTTAGTATATAATCTGTGTACGGTAAGAGATCTATTGTTTGTGAAACTGACCCATTCCTGAAACAAAAAGAATAGTCACCTTCATAAGGGTTTTCCTGATCCATTATGTGACCATCGTTTGTAAGCCATGCCCCTTCATTACTATTATAAAAAGGGGGGTCAACATTTATTTCGAAACCGGGTTCTATTATTGCTGCTACCTGCTCACATTGGCCATAGGAAAATATAGTACTAATAAAAACAAATACGTTTAATACTATGTGATTTTTCATATGTTAATAAGTGTTACTTCTAAGCTTAGACACTTATTTAAGAATGGTATAGCTATTGGTGTCTATTTTTCCTTTACATTCTTCGGCGTGTCGGGATAATATATCTTTTTGCTCTAACGATATAATCAAAGACTTATTATTTAATAGGCTGATAAAAATTACGTACAAAGAGTAGTAATCGTCCCATTTTAAAGGCGCAGGTTTATAATACATACCTAGGTTAACTAGTTTAAGCATGTTTTCTCGTTCTATTAAATCAATTTCTTTTAATTTTCTTTTATTTGTTTTGTCAATCATGAAGGAAAAATCAAATATTTTGATATTTCCATCTTCGTATATGAAATTGTCTAATTTTAAATCTCGATGTACCAAAGACAAAGACTTGAACTCATCCACAATCTTTATGAGAGTACTTAGTTTCTCTATATTATTGACCATCCAATCTTCAGATAGTACAATGCCATTGGATCGTTTTAGTACTAACGCCTTAAATCCGTTATTTTTTATATATTCTTTATGTTCAATTATATGGTTTTTAAGAACGGCATTTCGTTGCATAATTTTGTACGCTCGGTTTTCGTTCTTAAGAATTCGTTCCAATTTGGTGAATTTTATGAAAACTTCATCACCATGTTTATCCTTTGCCGTAAACAAGTCAAGATCATGATGCCATTTATCGAGGTTAAAGGGCTTTACTTTAGTATATCCAAATTGGTTAAAAAAGGAATGGATAAACTTTCTTTTTTTAGAATAATAAAGCCTATTTTTCAAAGTCCTTTTTAAGGAACCTACATATTGTCTTATCATAACTATGTTCTGTTATTATTTTTAATCGATAGATTAAGGTTTGATTGCGGTTCGCTAAAGATATAAAAGAACATATTTATTCAAATAAAAAAGAATAAATTTATACACTTAGTTTCTATAGTTTGAGATAAGCTAAAAGCAAATCTGATCCAATTGGATATAACCAATCTTGATTCTTTTTTGTTTAAATATTTTCCGTAGATACTCTTATAAGAGTATCGCCGAAGTAATTATTTTTAAAAGCATTACTTTTGAGAATTAAATTATCAGAAATGCGTTTAAATTTTAGCATTTATGAATACTAGTTCCTATTAAATAATCATTTTTGATCCTTATTATAAAATTTCAAATTAGTCATAAATTCTTCTAACCTAGATGTAATGATAATTTCATGTAGATTATTGACATAATCAAGTAATAGAAAGGCAAATAAATAAAACTCTTTATAATGGATATTCCTATATTTTGCTCAAACGCTATATTAGGAGCTCTTAAAGTTAAAATTCACAAAGATTTCTTAGTTTAAAATTCAATAGTTATTAGCATCCGAAAAAAGGAAAAGTGATGAATCTACCTACCAAACTTAAAGCCCATTTTTTGTAATACCCTTTTGACCAACTTTTTTAGAGCCCATTTTTTTTCAATAGAGTCCCGTTTCTTTGACAGTAAAATATTCTCAAAATTCTCTATTACCTTAGTGTTAAAATACACAGAGAGGTCCCTTGGCTCAACATATTGGTAATTGTTTGAAATCATAAACGCATTAAGGTCATTTAAGGTTTTTAAATTAATGAAAGACTTATAATCATAATTCAAATCAATATCATGGGAGATATCTATTAGCTTTATTAAATAGTCTTCAGTTAATTCTGGTTTATGAATAAAAGCGTGGTACATTAAAGAATAAAAGTGATTAATTGGATTAGGAATATAAAGATTATTATAAATTACTCTGGTATATAATATTTGTTGCTCCCATTTATAATCATAATAATTATCCCCAATAAACCTAAAGTCAAAAAAAACATTTTGGTTGTTTATAGACACCAAGTGTTGAACTCTTTTTTTGTCTTTTTTGGTTGGTTTCCCATTAGAAATATCCGCTATTAGTCGTTTATTATCCGTTAACAAATCAATATCAGGATGGAGATTGTTAAGCTCCTGGTTTATATCTTCGAAATTCCTTAGAACAACATAATTACATAATTCGTTGAAGGCCTCGAAAATTTCATGAAGTGAATCCCATCCGTTAGCACCTATCAAGTTTTTATCATATGTCCTTGATTTGCCTGTTTCTTCTAAGCCAACTATTAAATCATATTTAACGCCAAGAAGAAGATACATATTACTTCTTGCCTCTATTACATTATCAGAGCCATGAATTTTATGTCCGCCTCCTGTCCATTTTCTATATAATTGCTTTGCATCAAACATATTTATATTAACAGGTTTGACACCTTTTGAAGTTTGTCTTAATTCATATTTAGGATTGTTATCCCTTACAATAACACATAGAAATGTACCTGTGCCGCAATGCTTCTCCTTGGACGAGTTCTTTGGCAGATTCTCACCATAGAATCTAGACAAATTTTCGGAAAATTTATTTTTTGACCATGTTACATCAACACTTTCAAGTATTTCAAATTTTGATTTTATGTCGATATTTATTTTATCTCTTTGTTGGAGGCCTTTACTCCAAATTATAAAAACATGTGCTTCAATTTCTTTCATAAGCTCTCTGTAATTTTTAACACCCTAACATCTCTTTTACTTATAATCTTGGTAAATAATAGTAAGACTACAAAAATGATAATATCTATAATTATTAAAAACAAGAAATTAAGATTTTGTAGCCAAATAAGCCTGTGTACCATAAATAATAAAAGCCCAGTTGAAAGTATAACTAACAATGTATATATATTTTGTTTACGGTATCCTACAAAACCGTGTTTTAATTTTAAAATTATAATCTGAAGCATATTAGAAACCAATAAGGCTATTAAAACCGAAATGGCAGCACCAGTGTTCCCATAATATTTTGCGCCAAAAACCAAAAGTATTCCTCCAATAACCAATGAACACAATCTTATATAGAGTTGACTTTTACTGTCTCCAAGCGCAAGGAGGTTTTGACCCGTAAAACCCAATGAAACATTTATCCATTGCCCGATTGCAAGTATCTTTAGAACAATGGCGCCTTCAATGAATTCTTTTGAATAAAGCAGGGTAAGAATATCTTCCGTATAATAAAATAGCATTCCAAGAATTACGGAAGCCATTATCATTGTCCATTTTGAAAAATAACTACTTAATAAGGTAGCCTTTCTAAGTTTATTATTTTGGAGAAATTTACTCATTTTTGGCAAGTACATAAAAACCAAAATAGTCAAAATTAGGGGCAATAAATTACTAATTGCAAATACTGCATAATAGATTCCTAATTGCTTTTCAGTAACAAATATATTTAGAATTAATTTATCTAAATGAGTGCTAAATAAAATTAATAAAGAAACTCCAAATAGTGGAGTTGAATAATTTAAATATTCCTTAAACTCCTTCCCTTTTATATACTCTTTGTTAAAACGCGTTAAAAATTTTCTGGAATAGATGAGGTTTATTATAAAAACGACTATGACGTATAGCAAATAAACTATGGCTATATCTTCCGATTTATTGTAAAAATTAAAAAACGCCCATAAGAAGATAAAATAAATGGTAAATCCAAAAATATCATTTATCCAAACTTTTAAGTTGGGTTTTTCTAATCCGCTATAAATACTATTAAAAAGAGTGTTAAGACTAAAAAATAATGTCGCATACAAAAAAAATGGTTTTACTTCAATATATAAGCCTTGATTTAGAGATAAACCTAAGACCAATATGGATGTGACCAATATAAGTACAAGAGATATTGAGATTAATAATTTTTTTTTTACTAATGAAATCTGTACGGCAATTGATCGAACGATGGAAGTGCTAAACCCCAATGAACAAATAGTGCTAAAAAATAACACTATAGTTATACCATACTTATATTGACCAAAACTTTCGATACTTAATTGCGTAGCTAAATACTTCTCTATTATTATTGTTAAAAGTATTTTATAAAACGTACCAGCTGCGTTAAGTATACTCCCTCTTACAAGACTGCTCAAATTGGTATTTATTTAAAATTAGTATTGAATTATACTAAAGCATTATTTTGGATAAACAATCTTTTAATCTAATTCTCCAATATGGAATCTCCATATTCAATTGTGTTGCGATTTTTGTTTTATCGATTAAACTAGAACATGGCCTTATTGCAAGCGTTGGATAGGCTCCAGATGCAATTGGATTTACTCTAATGTGTACTCCTTTTATCTCAAAAATTGCCTTGGCAAAATCAAACCAATTTGTAACACCTTCATTACTAAAATGATAAGTGCCATAAGATTTTATTTCTTGAGAAATAATTTTCATGATTATTTCTGCTAAATCACCCGCGTAGGTAGGCGAACCTATTTGGTCATTAACCACATTAATCTCACTTTTTTCGTTCGCTAAACGCAACATGGTTTTAACAAAATTATTTCCATGTTCCGAATATACCCATGATGTTCGTATGATAAAATACTTCTCAAGTATTTCTTTTACATGCTTTTCTCCTTTTACTTTAGAAGCGCCATACACATTAATTGGGTTTGGCTGGTCTACTTCTGTGTAAGGTGTTTTTTTAGCACCATCAAAAACAAAATCTGTAGAAATATGAATTAAAGTAGTGCCAGTTTTTTCACAAGCTTCAGCTAAATATTTAACTGCTTCTGCATTCACTAAATAAGCATTTTCACTATCTGATTCTGCTTTGTCCACAGCTGTATAAGCGGCACAGTTAATGCAGTAATCAAACTTAATTTCGGAAAACAACTTATCTATTTTAACTTTCTTTGTTATGTCTAGTTCAGTTGAGTTTTTAAAATAGAATTGAAGGCTTGGGTGCTTGGTTGAAACATCTTTTATACAAAGCCCTAATTGCCCATTTGCGCCTGTAATTAATATTTTTTTGGGTTCATCCATTACAGCTTGGCCTTACTTAGCTTAGGTAATACTAAATCTTTATCCGATACCATAAGATCCTCTAATGAAACGTGCCAATCAATATTTAAGGAGGCATCATTAAAAATTATTCCGCCTTCGGATGCTTTGTTGTAATAATTATCGCATTTGTAAAAGAATTCAGCAGTATTGCTCAAAACCGAAAAGCCATGTGCAAATCCCCTAGGGATAAAAAGCTGTTTCTGATTCTTAGCAGATAATTCTATCGAAAAATGTTCTCCAAAGGTTGGAGAGTCTTTTCTTAAATCGACAGCAACATCTAATACCTTGCCACTTAAAACACGAACTAATTTAGCTTGTGCGTGTTCACCAATTTGGTAGTGTAATGCGCGTACAACTCCTTTAGAAGAAAATGACTGGTTATCTTGAACAAATAAAACTTTCTTGCCAATAACTTTATTAAATCTTTCTTCGTTAAAACTTTCAAAGAAATATCCTCGTTCGTCCTCAAAAATCTGAGGTTCTATTATAAAGCAGCCTTTTAATTTAGTTTCTATTACCTTCATTTGTTTTTATTCAATATGCCTAAAAGGTTTTTCCCATAACCACTTTTCATCAATGGTTCTGCTAATTCTCTTAATTGTTTTTCGTTAATTAGACCCATTTCATAAGCCGCCCCTTCAATAGTCCCTATTTTTAATCCTTGTCGTTCTTCAATTACTTCAACAAATTGTGAGGCTTGCATTAGGGACTGAAAAGTTCCTGTATCTAACCAAGCGGTACCTCTATCTAAAATACTTACACTCAGCTTATTTTTTTCTAAATACACTTTGTTGATATCCGTAATTTCTAATTCTCCTCTTGGGCTTGGAGGGATGTTTTTTGCAATTTTCACGACCTCATTATCATAAAAATAAATGCCAGGAACTGCATAATTGGATTTTGGTTTCAAGGGTTTTTCTTCAATACTAATAGCCTTTCCTTCATCATTAAATTCAACCACCCCATAACGTTCCGGATCATGAACTCGATAAGCATATATAATACCACCATCTGGATCATTATTAGATTGTAGCAATTTGGCCAAACCAGAACCATAAAAAATATTATCACCTAATATCAAGGCTACTTTGTCTTTTCCAATAAATTTTTCTCCAATAATAAAGGCTTCTGCTAAACCATTGGGTGCTACCTGAACCGCATATTCAAACTTGCAGCCATATTTTGTACCATCCCCTAATAAATCTTCAAAAAGGGGAAGGTCTTTAGGGGTTGAAATTATTAATATTTCATGTATTCCAGCATAAATTAAAGTTGATAATGGATAATAAATCATGGGCTTATCATAAATTGGCATTAATTGCTTACTTACTGATAAGGTTAAAGGGTGTAAACGTGTTCCTGATCCCCCTGCTAAGATTATTCCTTTCATTCTTTTGATTTTTTAGGTGGTTTTTTTATAGGTACATTTTCGAATAATACTCTTGATAAGCCCCTGAAGTAACATTATTCAGCCATTCTTTGTTTTCCAAAAACCAATCAATAGTTTTAGCTAATCCTTCCTCAAAAGTGACGGAAGGTTCCCAACCTAACTCTTTGTTTATTTTGCTTGCATCAATGGCATATCGTAAATCGTGCCCAGGCCTGTCTTTAACATACGTAATCAATTGTTCACTTTCGCCCTCTGATCTATTTAGTTTTTGATCCATTAATTTACACAGTAATTTAACCAAATCTATGTTTTTCCATTCATTAAAACCCCCGATATTATAGGTTTCATTGGTATTACCCTTGTGAAATACTAGATCTATTGCAGTAGCATGATCTTCCACATATAACCAATCTCTTGTATAATTTCCATCACCATAAACCGGCAATGCTTTTTTTTGTATAATATTATTTATAAATAAAGGAATTAACTTTTCAGGGAAATGGTTAGGGCCGTAATTATTTGAACAATTGGTGATTACATAGGGTAGATTATAGGTTTCTCCGTAGGCTCTTACAAAATGATCAGAACTTGCTTTTGAGGCAGAATATGGAGAATTAGGATCATAAGCAGTAGTTTCTGTAAACAAACCTGTCTCACCTAAAGATCCATACACCTCATCTGTACTAACATGGTAAAAAAGCTTGTTGGTTACACCATTTTTCCAAGTTTCTTTTGCGGCATTTAGTAGGTTTACCGTACCCATGACATTGGTGTTGACAAAAGCTAAAGGATCCGTAATCGACCTGTCGACATGTGATTCAGCTGCAAGATGAATGACCCTGTTAAATTTGTACTTCTTAAAAAGGGAGTTTATAAAATTCGCATCGGTTATATCTCCTTTAATGAAATTATAGTTGGGCGAATCTTCAATATTTCTTAAATTCTCTAAGTTGCCAGCATAAGTCAAAGCATCTAAATTATAAACGGTATAATTAGGATAATTATTTACAATTCTCCGAACAACATGAGATCCAATAAAACCTGCTCCACCTGTAATTAATATGTTCATAATTATTCCTTTTTGTAATTTTTAAGATAAGTGTTTAAAGATAGTATTATAAGCACCAAACCAGTTAGCAAAATCAATAAAGAAGGGATAATGAATTTATAACTATTAAAAATGCCTTTAACTTCAACTCCTTTTCTTGGGAAAGCTGAAATTACATTTAAGATGCTAGATTTGTTTGCCCTTTCTTCATTTAGTTTAACCAAACTAGTTTTTAATTCTTCCATTTTATTGATCAATGAAAGTTCTTTATTTTCTTTATCACCATTCTCGCCAAGACTAATATTGGTGCCCTGCATTGTTTTATCGGCTTCTTTCAACATTACTTTTTTGTACAATAGCTGGAGCGAATCAATCTCCGTGATTTGTTTGTTATAAACACTTTCTTGTAATTCTATATTTGTATCGCTAATCTTTTTTTGTAAATTAAAATAATCATTTCTGGAGATAGAATTAATGATTGAAGGTTGTATTTTTTTCGCAATACCATTATTTGATGCTATTACAGAAATGGTATGAAAACGTGCATCGAATGAATTAAAATTCTTGAGATAGGCCCCCATGTCAATTGCTCTTTGGGTAGTTGTATCTAAACTGCGTACAAATTTGTCGAATAATTGTACTTTCTGATTTTCATCAGAATACGATTCTACACTGAATTTTTTTATTGTAGCCGCTTCTTTTTTTGAAATATCAAACGCTTCCGCTAAAGCTAACGAATCTTGCGCTTCAGCCAATTCATTGTAAAAGTTAATATTGTTATATAGTTGTTGGACACTATTAAAGTTGGGCTCAACGACCATGGTTGATAAGAATTTAGTTTCTTTGATCATGTCTAAATAAATACCTATACCTATACCTATTACTCCAGCTATTACAAATTTTAGAAAGTGTTTTTGGATAAACAGTAAAAAACGGATGAGTAGGCCAAAAATTCCTTTAAAAATACTTCCTATAAAATTGAATAATTTTTTAAATCCGTTACCGATTAAATAAAACAATTGTCCTAAATCTACTTCTTCAGAAGCCGATGATGATTGTTGTGGTTTTTGGTCGCTCATGTTTTTATTAAGAATTGTTAAATATTTGCTTTAGTATTTTATCTGTAATTAAATAGGTGGGCTTTACTCCTGTTGTTCCTAATCCTCCAGAAGCTAAGGTGCTTCCTGTTTCTAGGGGGTTATCAGAGGCATAATACGCATAACGTACTTTTACATCATCACGTATACTCTTGCGTATTTTAGAGGCTGACTGAATGGCTTTTTGATAATGAACACCTTCCATTTCTAAACCAATTACATTCCAAGTAGAGGCATGGAAAAATTTCAAAATATCTTTATTCTGTAAGGATGTCCCTAAAACTGTGACCATAGTGCCTTCTAATACTTTTAAGCCATGACCTTCAAAATCTGCCGCACAAAGTTCATTTTTAAAAGGATAATTATCCGCAGTCCCCTCAAAAATATGTGCAGAAGGAATCATTAAATCACCTTTTCCGCCTTCTAATATGCCAGCTTTTCCCATGATAGATATCGATTCTACATTCAAAAATACCTCTTGGTTTTTTTTAACCTTATAGGGTTTTAATAGTTCATCTATAGTTTCGTAAGCTTGCTCCCCAAAAGCATAATCCATTACAAAGATAATAGGTTTTTCTGCATTAGGAACATCTTTTGCGAAACAGTAGGCGCAAACCTCTTCAGTTAGTTTTGCTGTATCAAAAATTTGAACATCAATATTCGTCCCCGAAACATCATCTATAGCAATCATACCATTTTTAGTAGCAACAGCTATTACTTTGTTTCTTAAGGGGGAATTATCTGAAGAACTTAGTTTTTCATAAATTTCTAAAGAGCCATTATTGGGGAATTCTTTGGCTAATGCTTTTTTGGCAAATAACGAATTCATGACACTATGCATATTAGCACTGATAATATGAATAGGTCGGTTAATAAGTCCTGCAGTGTTCAAGGTTTCTTTAATAGCATCTGCCCAACGTTCACCATGGATATGGTGCCCCAAGCGCTCTCTTAATAGAGGGGCGAAGGTAATTGCCCTTTTGTTACCTGTTAGCTCTTCTTCTATAGCTAATTTACCTAACCAATAGATGATTTGAAGAAAGCGATCTGGATTTTTTTTGGTGGCAAATTTTTCATAGACATCTAATATCTCAACAAAAGACCTTCCCAAGACATTTGCGGTATGTATGATGGCAATTTCTCTTTCCGCCTGCGTTAATTTCGATTTCTGGATTGCATTTTCTAATTTTTCCCAATCCCGAATGGTTCTATCCGTATCTTCAATTAAGACACGTTTAGAAATCTTATAAGACTCTATAAAAAGAAACGTAAGATGTGTTAAAATATCATAGATATCTGATCGCCCTCTGGTAATCTCAATATTCATTTGCTCGTCGTCTATTCTGTAGCAATTACGACGTCTTTTCGGGGGTATTATGGCTTTGAAATGAGATTTTCCATAACCTTCATCAGATGTTAGGTTAATAAATCTACATTGTTCTATACCTTCAGGTAATCGTTCCAAAACATAAATTAAACCACTTAATTCAGCTTTTTCTTCAGCAATCGTTCCGTAAATTTCAGGTCTTAATTGTAATAGCGCGTTTCTTAGCGTTTCTCCAGAAACACCCATAGGTTTGTAAAAACCACGATTAAACAAATGACGCATAGTAATATACAAACGTTCAATAGCATTTGTAGATTCTTGTGCCCTAGTAGTATTCGTTGTTTTGCTCATAAAAAAATTTCACGTAAAATTACAATTAATTTATCAGTTCTCTAATTTTTGAATTCGGCGGCTATATCTTAAAATTATTTAGTTCACTTGCTACTTTTCGATCATTCGATAAACGTTGAACTTTATTTTGCCCACCAAGTTTGCCAATAGATTTCATATAATCGCGAAATCCATCTTTTTTAATTGCTGTTATTTTTAGGGGTTGAAGAATTTTACCTTCAATAAGATCATAGTAATAACTATTTTGCTCTTGTAGTGTTTGGTCTAGAACATGTATGAATTTTAAAATATCTGTTGGTTCTTTTTCAAATTCAATAAACCACTCATGATAAGGCAGCTCATTTTCATTCGGAGTAATTTGCGGGGCTACAGTAAATTCATTTACGCTGGCATCTGTGGCAGCAATTGCTTGTTGTATGGCAGATTCCACTTCTTTTCCAATAACATGCTCTCCGAAAGCAGATATAAAATGTTTTATTCTACCCGAGACTATTATTTTAAAAGGTTTTATTGATGTAAACTGAATCGTATCTCCTAAGTTATACGCCCATAAACCAGCATTTGTGGAGATGATCATAACATAATTTACACCAAGTTCTACTTCTTTTATAGTTATTCTCTTGGCATCTTTATCAAAGAATTCATCAGATTTTATAAATTCATAGAATATTCCAGAGTTTAATAACAATAACATTCCTTTTTCTTTTTGCGAATCTTGATAAGCAAAAAAGCCTTCACTCGCAGGGAAAAGTTCAATACTATCTACTTTTCTACCTATTAAGTTTTCAAACTTCGCTCGATAAGGCTCGTAGTTAACACCACCATAAATGAATAAGTTGAAGTTTTTAAAAAGTTCTCCAACCTTTTTGTTGCTAGTGGCATTTAACTTTTCAAAATACATTTGAACCCATGAAGGAATACCAGCAATAACAGTCATATCTTCATTAATAGTCTCTTCAACAATTTTATTAACCTTGGTATCCCAATCGTCAATACAATTAGTTTCCCAACTAGGTAATCTGTTTTTTTGTAGGTAATTAGGAACGTAATGAGCAGAAATTCCAGAGAGGCGCCCTAGTTTTACACCATTTTTTTCATGTAATTCGGGGCTTCCTTGTAAAAAAATCATTTTACCATTTACAAATTCTGAATTCCCAGTTTCATTTATATAATTCAAGATGGCATTACGCGATGCTTCCACTTGGTTTTTTATAGATTCTTCTGTTATAGGAATGTATTTTGCCCCAGAAGTAGTTCCAGAAGTTTTTGCAAAATAAACAGGTTTACCTGGCCAAAGGATATCCGGTTTTCCGGCAACTACCTTTTCAACATAAACTTTTAATTCTTCATAGTCTCTTACGGGCACATTTGTTATAAAATCAGCATGAGATTTTATAACATTGAAATTATGGTCTTTTCCAAACGCTGTATGCTGTGCTTTTTCTAGTAGTTGTTTAAAAAGCTTATCCTGGGTTAAAAAAGGGTTGTCAGCCCATTTTTTTGTTCTTTTTGCAATCCTCTTTGCAAATATTTTTGCGGCTAACGATTTTAGAGACATATTTTTTATTTAAAATCGATATAATCTTTTGGATTTACGGGACTACCGTTATTCCATAATTCAAAATGCAAATGTGGGCCAGTTGTAAGCTCACCAGTATTACCAACTGAAGCAATAACTTCACCTGTGCGCACCAAATCTCCTTGCCCTTTATTTAAAGAGCCATTGTGTTTATATACAGAAAGTAAACCATCTTTATGTTCTATGATGATAACATAACCTGTTTCAGAGGTCCATTCGGAAAAAATAACAGTACCATCCGCAACCGATTTAACAGGTGTTCCTTTTGCGGCAACTACATCCATGGCAAAGTGTTTTTTGTCGGCATCATATTCTTGTGAGATGCTTCCATTAATTGGAGGGAACAGAATTACATTCACATTCTTAGTATTTCGCTCAAACAAATTGTATTTATCTTCCAATGCAACTTGAGCTCTAAGAATTGAATCCTCTTTTATAGGAGTTAGATCTATAGTTGATGGGTCTAGTTTAAATTGCTCAAAAAGTGAATCTCGGTTAATTTGATTATTGGCAATGTCCCCATTTAATACTTTTCTAATATTGTCTAAATACTTGTTGGTATAGCTTAATACGCGTACAAGAGAATCTGTTTTATAAGTAAGTTCTGTTGCCTGTCTTTTAAGTTTAGTGGATGAATAACCGGGGATGTATTCTCGTAACGGGGTAAAGGCGACAAGTAGCGTTGTTAGAGCAATAAGACAAACAATAAATAGAGAGCCAGTGATAAAAACGTTTAAACGACTAAGTTTAAAAGAGATTTTTTCTTCAAAGGTGTTTTCATTCAGAATTACCAATCGGTATTTGTGAAGCAATTTTCGCTTTATTTCTTTCCTTTTTTTTTGTTTTTTAACCATACCACACAAATATAAGCTTAGAAATGTATTTCGTTGTAAAAGTTTAAAAAATTCTATGAATTGATAAAAATACAAAATGCCAATATAGTATACGCTTTGAAATTAAGTAGAGATTTTTTAAATAAATTAAACCTAAAGTAAATATTAACAGTAGGTGTAATAGTTTTTTAGTAAATTTGTAGTTCTAAAATTTAAATTTATGGTAGCTTCAAATATATTTTTAGGAATGATTGGGCCATGGCAAATCGCGGTAGTAGTTGTACTTGTGCTTTTACTTTTCGGAGGAAAAAAAATTCCTGAATTAATGCGTGGACTTGGTAGTGGTATTAAAGAGTTTAAAGATGCTTCAAAAGAAGATGATACTGCAGACAAATTGGAGGAAAAAAAATAAAAAAACAAACATATATTTTTAAGAATCCCTCGATATATTCGAGGGTTTTTAGTTTTAGAAAAGAATATGTTTAATAATGTTTATCTTGCTGTATGTTAAGCTTTTAAAATGTAGATATTTTTTTATAAAATAACATTTTTTACTTAAGCCACTACGCTTTTACAGGGCTACACAACAAATTTTTAACGTTAGGCTTAACATAAATTAATATTGATCTCTATAAATAATTGCATTTGTTTTGAAATTTGAGTTTTATTTTGGATACTTAATATTTGCTATTCGATAATTAGAGCAGTTTTGCTGGCAGATATTGATTTAAATTAATTATAAAAACATTTAGGAAGTAAGATATTAGAATTCAAGACGTATACTTTTTACATAATAATAAATAAGAAATAAATCTTTCTTTGTTACAAATTTTTGTTAACTTAAAGAAGAAAAGTATCTCCCCCTAGATTCATTTAATGTACCAATGATGAAAAAAATTATTGTATTTATAATCTTCCTTTCTTTTTTGGATTTGACGGCACAGGCCGATAATTCAAAAGTTGCGGATCGTAAATATAAAAATACTCAACAAGAGTCTCTTTATCAAAATACAGTAGCTATTGAAGGTGTTACAATTGATATGCTTAACACTATAAGGGTAAAAGAGGAGACAATAAATGGCAATACAAAGCAAAACAAGTTAATAAAAAGAGCTGATGCATATTTTGAAAAAATGTGGTATACCGAAGCTGCTGAACTTTATGAATTAGCACTTGAGGATAAAGCGAACTATTCTTTTGAAGTTCTTAAAAAGATTGGAGATGCATATTATTTTAATACAGATATGCAAAAAGCTGCTGAGTGGTATGATATTCTTTATACAAATTATAAAGATAATATGACCGCAGATAATTATTTCAAATATGCGCATACCTTAAAGGGGACAGGTAATTACAGCAAGGCAAAAAGGCTAATGCGTATTTATAATAGAATTTATAAAGACGAAAATCTGAAGATTGATTCTGAAAAGCAAAATCAAAGTGAGGTTGTTTTAGATAGAATTATAAGCGCAGATGATACCTATTCTATAAAAAATGTTGCCATAAATTCTCAATTTTCTGATTTCTCTCCAATTTTCTATGAATCAGATAAAGTGGTTTTTGCTTCTGCAAAGGATTCTTCTGTGTTTACGACGAGAACATATAAAGTCAACAATCAACCATTTCTAGATTTGTATGTTTCAAAGGTAAATGAAGAGTCAGCGGATTTAATGGAAGCAATTAAATTTTCCAAAAGAATAAATTCCAAATATCATGAGGCTTCGGTGGCGTTTGCACCCGACAATATGACCATGTATTTTACTAGAAACAATTATAGTAAAAAACTGCGAAGGGATAAAAACGGAATTAATCAGCTAAAAATTTATAAATCAACGAAAGTAGATGGCAAATGGGATAAACCTACCGAACTACCCTTTAATAGTGATAATTATTCTACAGGTCATCCAGCTTTAAGCGCTGATGGAAAATTGCTTTATTTTGTTTCTGATATGCCAGGTAGTATGGGTGCATCAGATATTTTTGTTGTAGATGTACTCGAAAATGGCAATTATTCAAAACCTCGAAATTTGGGTCCGGAAATTAATACAGAGAAACGAGAAATGTTTCCTTTTGTAACGGCTACAAAACTGTATTTTTCATCCGAGGGCCATGTAGGTCTAGGAGGCTTAGATGTTTTTGAGGCTACATTTAGTGAACAAGGTTTCAAGAGAGTCAAAAATGTTGGAAAACCGATAAATAGTAATAAAGATGATTTTTCTTATATCGTTAATGAAGAAAATCAAAAAGGCTATTTTGCTTCGAATAGGCCAGGTGGAAAAGGAGATGATGATATATATTCTTTTCAGCGTTTGCAGGTGGAAGAGGTTAACTCTACAGCAATAGCGGGCGTTGTAACCGAATTAATTACTAATGAATTCATGCCAAAAGCATTAGTGACATTATTAGACGAAAATAATATTAAACTTAAGGAAATTGAAACGGCTGATGATGGTAGTTTTGTTTTTGAGGATTTGGATGGGGATAAAAAATACACTTTAAGAACTAATAAAGAGGAATATTTTGAAGATTTACAAAGTATTACTATCAAAAATAATGAAACCGCGAGTTTAAACATATCACTTAAAAAATTAGAAGAGTTAATAGTTCTTGAAGAGGCTATTAAAAAGCTTAAGATGAATATGATTTTCTTTAATTTTAATACATCATTCATACGGGAAGATGCTACGCAAGAGTTAGATAAATTAGTTGAAGTCATGAATGAATACCCAGAAATGGTTATAAAAATTGAATCACATACTGATAGTAGAGGCCCTAGTGCCTACAACAAGTATTTATCGGATAAACGAGCTAAATCTTCAAGAGATTATATTATTTCTAAAGGAATTTCTGTCTCGAGAATAGAAAGCGCAATAGGCTACGGGGAGGATAGATTGTTTAATGAATGTGATGGTAGCGTGAAATGCACCAAACAGCAACATGAATTGAATAGACGCTCTGAATTTATAATAGTGAAAATGTAATTATTAAAGTTTATGATATAAAAAACCCAAGCAATTGCTTGGGTTTTTTATATTAAAATGTGGTATTTAAATATACTAAAAGTTTGCTTTTAGTAATTCTCTATTCATACGAGCAATGTTTTCTAGAGAAATTCCTTTAGGACACTCTACTTCACATGCCCCGGTATTTGTACAATTTCCAAAACCTTCTAGATCCATTTGAGCTACCATGTTTTTAACGCGATCTGTTGCTTCTATACGTCCTTGTGGGAGTAATGCGTATTGAGATACTTTTGCGCCAACAAAAAGCATTGCAGATGAGTTTTTACAACTAGCCACACAAGCTCCACAACCAATACAAGTCGCTGCATCCATAGCTTCATCAGCATCATGCTTAGAAATAGGAATATTGTTAGCATCTTGAGTATTACCAGAGGTATTAACAGAAATATAACCACCAGCATGCTGAATACGGTCAAAAGAACTTCTGTCTACGACCAAATCTTTAATTACAGGAAAAGCCTTTGCTCTAAATGGTTCAATAGTAATGGTATCGCCATCCTTAAACATACGCATGTGTAATTGGCATGTGGTTACACCTCTATCCGGCCCATGAGCTTCGCCATTTATGTACATGGAACACATTCCGCAGATTCCTTCACGACAGTCATGATCAAAGGCAACTGGTTCTTTACCCGTATTGATCAATTGTTCGTTTAAAACATCCATCATCTCCAAAAAAGACATATGTTCAGATATTTCTGTTACTTTATAATCGACCATTGAACCTTTATCTTTAGGTCCTTTTTGTCTCCAAATTTTTAATGTCAGATTCATATTTTTTTAGTTTTTGGTTGTTAGTTGTTCGTTGTTGGTTTTTAAATTAAACCAGCAACTAGCAACCATCAACTACTTGTAACTTCTTTGTTTTAATTCTATTTCGTTGAACTCTAATTGCTCTTTGTGTAAAATAGCATCAGCGGGCTCCCCTTTATATTCCCAAGCAGAAACAAAAGCATAATCTTTATCGTTACGTTTGGCTTCTCCTTTCTGTTCTCCGTCTAATTCAACAGATTCTTCTCTAAAATGACCACCACAAGATTCTTCTCGAACCAAAGCATCTTTAGCAAAAAGCTCTCCTAATTCCAAGAAATCGGCAACACGACCAGCTTTCTCTAATTCTGGGTTCATTTCGTCAGAAGTCCCCGTAACTTTTACATCTTTCCAGAATTCTTCGCGCAAAGCTTTAATTTCGGCCATAGCCTCTTTTAAACCTTCTGCATTACGAGACATACCACATTTATCCCACATGATTTTACCTAGTTTCTTATGGTAATAATCAACAGAGTGTAGTCCGTCATTATTAATGAAAAAGTCTATTTTATCTTTTACCGATTTTTCTGCTTCATCAAATTCAGGAGTGGTTGTGGATATTTTTCCTGTACGTATTTCATGCGATAAATAATTACCAATGGTGTACGGTAAAACAAAATATCCATCGGCTAATCCTTGCATTAATGCAGAGGCACCTAATCTGTTTGCGCCATGATCAGAGAAATTAGCTTCACCAATACAATATAAGCCTTCAACAGTAGTCATTAAATTATAATCTACCCAAACGCCACCCATTGTATAGTGTGTTGCAGGATATATCATCATTGGAGTTTTATACGGATCTTGATCAACAATTTTTTCATACATCTGAAATAGGTTGCCATACTTTTCCTTTACAATTGCAGCTCCTAATTCAATTATTTTTTCTTTCGATGCATTGGTAATATTGTGAATTTTAGCTTGCTCTATACCGTAACGCTCTATGGCAGTAGCAAAATCTAAATAAACAGCTTCGCCGGTAGCATTAACACCATATCCAGCATCACAACGTTCTTTAGCAGCTCTCGATGCAACATCACGTGGTACCAAGTTACCGAAAGCAGGGTAGCGGCGTTCTAAGTAATAATCTCTTTCATTTTCTGTCAACGCTGTGGGTTTCTTCCGCCCTTCACGAATTGCCATTACGTCGTCCATATTTTTGGGAACCCAAATACGGCCATCGTTACGCAAGGATTCAGACATCAATGTTAATTTAGATTGATAGTCTCCTGAACGAGGAATACATGTAGGGTGAATTTGAGTATAACAAGGGTTAGCGAAAAACGCACCTTTTTTATGTATCTTCCAAGCAGCTGTGGCATTAGATCCCATTGCATTTGTAGATAAGAAATAAACATTTCCGTATCCACCAGAAGCAATAACAACAGCATGCGCTGAATGACGCTCAAGTTCACCAGTAACTAAGTTACGAGCAATAATTCCCCGAGCTTTGCCATTAACTTTAACCACATCTAACATTTCATGGCGATTGAACGGGGTAATTTTACCACGTGCAATTTGTCTATTCATTGCGGAATAAGCGCCTAAAAGTAATTGTTGCCCTGTTTGTCCTTTTGCGTAGAAAGTACGTGATACTAATACACCACCAAAAGAACGGTTATCTAATAAGCCACCATAATCACGTGCAAAAGGAACCCCTTGCGCAACACATTGATCAATTATATTAGCAGAAACTTCAGCTAATCGGTATACGTTAGCTTCTCTAGAACGATAATCGCCACCTTTAACAGTATCGTAAAATAGACGATACGTAGAATCACCATCCCCTTGGTAATTTTTTGCAGCATTGATACCTCCTTGCGCTGCAATTGAATGTGCTCTTCGTGGAGAATCTTGATAACAAAAAGTTTTTACATTATAACCAAGTTCTGCTAATGTTGCGGCAGCAGAACCACCAGCTAAACCTGTACCAACAACAATAATATCAATATTTCGTTTGTTTGCAGGGTTTACTAAATCAATATGATTTTTATAGTCAGTCCATTTATCCTTTAATGGACCTTTAGGTACTTTTGAGTCTAATACAGACATAAGTAATAGTATTAATGGTTAAAATGATGATAAAGAGCAATCACGATAAATAATAATGGTATTACAATTGCATATGCCTTACCAAAAATTTGTAGCTTTTTCTTTCTCATAGAAGTTACCCCAGCCGATTGAAATGCCGAACTGAATCCATGCATAAGATGCAATGATAAAAACACAAATGCTACTATATAGGCGCCAACTCTTAATGGGTTAATAAATTTGTGCGTTAGTTCTTCATAATAACGAAACCCTTCACCATCTGCTAATAATCCAGACATATCGCCTTGAATATATTTAGTATTAATTTCTGGCAACCAAAAATCAATAAAGTGTAGCACCAAGAACGCTAATATAGCAAGGCCGCTGTAAATCATGTTTCTACTCATCCAAGATGAATTGGCAGCACCATTATTTTTCGCATATTTTACGACTCTTGCGCTTCTGTTTTTAGCTTCTAAAATAAAGCCCATTACAAAATGGTAAATTACTCCAAAAATTAAAACGGGTTGCAATAGGTATTGTACAGCCCAAAAGGTTCCCATAAAATGAGAAGCTTCATTAAAAGCATTTGGACTAAAAACCGATAAAATATTGATTGCACAATGTTGAAGAAGAAAAAACATTAAAAAGAAAGCAGAAAGCGCCATTGCGTACTTTCTACCAATCGAAGATTTAAAAAATCCGCTCATTAGTTGTTAGTTTTATTTACAAATTTACAGCACAGCCAAGTTATTAACAAACTTTAAAGCGGATTACTGTACTTATTTAGAATCAAAATAAGTAACCTTTTTTTTGTTTATAAATTTTGCAACTATAACTTTTAAAAGCAAAAGAAAATTAAACAAAAAAAATAAGTCTTCAACTTATTCTAAATCTTTTAACTGAATTGAAAGCGCTTTAGTTGAAAGTTGTACCTCAATAAAGGATAAAATTAATGATATCATTAATGAGAACAGACTAATTCCAAAGATAAGATTAGCTAAAATCATTAACTCAATATAAATCAAAAACATGGTAATCACGGCTAATAAAAAACTTACAATGGCCATTGCTTGCATATTCTTAATTATAGAAAGTCGCTTTCTAAGTTGTTTTACTTGTAAGTTAATCGAATGAGATTCAGTTTCTTGGTATTTTTGATGTAATTGTCGAATTAGTGCGGCTATAGCAAGATATCTAGCATTATAGGCGAGCATCGTTAGTGAAATTGCTGGAAAAAGTAAGGCGGGTATGCTTAATGTTAACTCCATATTATATTAGTCTGTTGCAACTCCAAAATAAAGCCATTCAACGTTTTTATTAAAGGGATTATTTTGTGAATGTAATTCACCCGGTTCTATGGTTATACAATCTCCAGGTTCAAGAATCATTTTTTTACCATTGACCACAAATTCTGATTTGCCTTTTTGAATGTAAAAAACTTCAAACATAGTATCGTGTTTATGCAATTCTACAGATTGTCCTGGTTTAAAAACAGCACTTCCAAACATCATTATTTTCGGAACAACTCCAGCTTTAATAAACACCTTTTTTTTAATATCAGGATTATGCGAAACACCTAGTTCTGGTAAAGTATCGGTCTTTATTAATTTCATTTAGCGCTGGATATTTGTTGTTATTCTATTTCAAATGATACGTTTTCTTTCACATTTTTACCTTCCAAGATAACTAGGTACTTGCCTTTTGGCAAGTAGGTTTTACCATCTTTAGCCGCTACTAATTCGGTTTTCACCTTTTTCAAATAGGCACTTTTTCCGGATTTTGAAAATGCTAAATCATAGGATAAAATATTGAATCCTTTTTCTGCTGCTATACTTGTTGAACTTACAGGAATACCATTTTCAGTGGTTATAGTTGCATCGTAAACCCCAGGTTTTGTGGTGAAAAAAGTAATATCAAGACCCGGAGTTTGTGGCTTGCCCCAAGAACTCCAAGAACTACCCCATCTTGTTGAATGTTTTATTTTTTCTGGTTGAAATACATAGAAATCCTTTGCCATCATTGCTGCATTCATCTCCTGTAGCCTAGCAATATTTGTTTTGTAAATACTTCGGCCATGCGTCCCTACTAATAGGTCTTTTGCTTCCGCTTGAATCACCAAATCATGAACCGCTACATTCGGAATTCCGTTTTGAAAAATTTCCCATGATTGTCCTTGGTTAAAAGAAACATAAAGCCCATTATCAGTACCTACAAATAGTAGGTTTTCATTAATTGGGTCTTCTAGAATTACATTGACTGCAGAAGCTGGAATATTGCTGGCAATACTTTTCCATGTTTTTCCATAATTTTCACTCACATAAATATAAGGAGTAAAATTGTCATTTCGATAACCATTTAAGGTCACATAAACTCTTTCTTTTTTATGTTTTGACGCAACAACACGTGAAACCCATAGTTCTTTAGGAAAGGAATATGAAATGAGGTTCCAGCTTCCTCCTCCATTTTGTGTTAACTGTACTAAGCCGTCATCACTACCTGAATATAGTAGACCAAATTTAAATGGAGATTCGGAGATGGTAGTTAAGGTGCCGTAAGCCACATTTCCTGATTTTCCACCTTGAGTTAAATCTGGTGATATGGTTTCCCAATCATCTCCTTGGTTTAATGAACGGTGCAGTTTATTTCCGCCTAAATAAAGAATATCTTGATTGTGTGAAGAAAGTAGGATAGGGGTTTGCCAATTAAAACGATATGGGGTTTCTCCTAACTCGTGTTTTGGCTGTATGTATTTTTTCTTGTCATTTGCAATATCTAATCTGTAATAATTGCCAAACTGATAGCCCGTATATACCACATTTGAATTTCGATTATCTATTTGTACCTGCATACCATCACCTCCCATAATAGATTTCCAAGAATAATCTCCGCTTTGATGCCAACTTGTACTTTCGTCCGCAGTGTTCGGGCCTTTCCAAACACCGTTATCTTGCAGCCCACCGTAAACATTATACGGCTTTTCATGATCTACATTTATTGAATAAAACTGACCTACTGAAGGGGAATTATTTTTAATCCAATTGGCACCATCATCATAAGAGATGTTAACTCCACCATCATTACCATTAACAAGATGCCCAGGTACTTTTGGGTTGATCCATAGGGCATGATGATCAGAATGTACATTATCGCCATTAATAGAAGTATAGGTTTTACCACCATCATCAGATTTAATAATAGGAACACCTGCTAAGTATATTTTATCTACATTACTTGGATCTACATTAATTTGAGCAAAATAATAACCATAGCTATAAAATAAATCATCAATATAATTTTCATTTTGTTTATTCCATGTATTTCCGCCATCATTACTTCGGTATACTTCTGCACCAATCACTGGAGTATCAAATAGCATAGAATTTGCATCTTCTAAATATTTGGCAAGATCTTCAGGATTAACAGATCCACCACGCACTAATTGTTTTACATTATCGGCACGATACTTTTCTTGAAAGCCATTGGTTTTTAAAAACTCGTTTAATTTTTTATCTTCTATTCTCAATAACTGGTCAATAGACATGGTTTTAAAATCATCTTTGGATAAATCGTCTGATTTTTTATTGACGCTGCTCGCTTTTGTTCTTCTAAATTGATTATCGAGAACTGCATAAACCGTATTTTCATCATAGACAGCTAAGCCGATTCTACCAACCCCTTCACCAGTAGGAAAACCACTATTTACTGTTGATACTTTTTCCCATGTAGAGCCACCGTCACTACTTTTATATATTCCAGAGTCATTTCCATTACCAGTAAAATCCCATGCTTTTCTGTCTTTTTCCCATGACGCGGCATACATGATATTAAAATCATTTGGTGCCATGGCAACATCGATTATTCCTGAAATATTGCTAACAAATAATGTTTTTTCCCATGTAAATCCACCATCTTTAGTTTTATAAATTCCTCTATTTTCATTCGTAGAATATAAATGCCCTGTTACACCAATAACAACTTCATCAGGATTATTTGGGTTGATGAGGATTCTACCAATATGGTGAGAATCTGATAAACCCATATTTTGCCATGTTTTACCTTTGTCGGTGGATTTTAAAACACCTATTCCTGCGTATGAAGAACGTGAGGCATTATTTTCCCCTGTGCCCACCCAAATTGTCTCATTCTTCCAATCTACCGCGATATCACCAACATTTTGCGTTTCAGAATTGTCTAAGATTGGAGTGAACGTGGTGCCATTATTATTGGTATACCAAAGACCTCCAGAAGCATAACCTACATAAAATTCTGTCGAATTATTAGGATTTACAGCTACATCTACAACACGTCCACTCATCACCGTTGGTCCTATGTTTTGAAAAGAAATGTTTTTAACAATAGAGTTTTGGTTTAAGATTTCTTTTTGTTGAAGAGCAGATTCCATTATTTCAGAAGAAGTTGGTAATATTTGTGAGAAACCAAAAAATGTAATGCTGAAAAATAAAATTAAAAAAAATAGTTTGTACATGATGGTTGAATTGAAATTAGTCCTTGGAAAGTTAACAAATCTCAATGTAAGATGAACTATTCTTAAATAATTTAAGCATTTGGTAAGTAGTAGGCGGTAATTTGATTTATAGCAATAAACAGCCCTAATGGATTTGATATGTTGATTTTTAAAACAATATATTGTTTAATTCGTAAAAATGTTGTTAATTTATTAAATAAAAATCAATTAAACCAAACAAAGATGGAAGAGTATTTACCGTTAATTATTCAATTAGTAACTGGAGCTATAGGAGGAAATGTAGCCGGAAAATTATTAAAAAACTTATCATTAGGAACTGTTGGCAACACAATCGCCGGACTTGTCGGTGGTGGTATTGGGGGTCAATTACTTGGAATGTTAGGAATGGGAGCAGGAGCCGCTGCTGGAACTGATGCGATGGATATGTCTAGCATTATTGGAAGCATTGCCGGTGGTGGTATTGGTGGTGGTGTAATTATGGCAATAGTTGGAGCTATTAAAAATGCAATGACAAAATAATTACAGCCAAATATTAAAATTAAAAGAGGCTCGATATCGAGCCTCTTTTTTGTTAAAGTCATCTTGTATGTGTATTAATTGTTATTTTTGATAAAATCAAAAATGCAATATGAAATACGATATCATTAGCAATAATTTATTCAAAAAGAACAGGAAGAAATTTATGGCAAAAATGCATCCAAAAAGCATTGCTGTATTTAATTCCAACGATGTTTACCCGATTAGTGCTGATAGTACTATGCCTTTCGAACAACATCGTGATATATTTTACTTATCAGGTGCTGATCAGGAAGAAACAATTTTAGTTCTATTCCCTGATGCATTAAATAAAAAACATAAAGAGGTGTTGTTTGTTCGTGAAACAAACGAACATATTGCTATTTGGGAAGGTGAAAAATTAACCAAGGAAAAAGCAACTGAAGTTTCTGGAATAGAGACTATTTATTGGTTATCAGATTTTGACAAAATATTCTTTGATCTGATGACGGAAGCAGACACCATATATTTTAATACAAACGAGCATTATCGTCAGGCCGTTGAAACACAGACTAGAGAAGATCGATTTATTCAGAAATGTAAATTAAAATTTCCGGCACATCAATATGCAAAAAGTAACCCAATTCTACAGGAAATCAGAGGAATAAAAGAGCCTGAAGAAATTGATTTAATGCAAATAGCCTGTACTATTACAGAAAAAGGATTCAGACGTCTTTTGGGTTTTGTAAAACCCAATGTTTGGGAATATGAAATTGAAGCCGAGCTTTTACATGAATTTATTCGTAATCGTTCTAAAGGATTTGCATACACGCCTATTGTTGCATCTGGTAACAATGCTAATGTCTTGCATTATATTGAGAATAATCAACAATGCAAAGATGGAGATTTGATCTTAATGGATGTTGCTGCTGAGTATGCTAATTATTCAAGTGATTTAACACGTACGATACCAGTAAATGGAAAATTTACTTCAAGACAAAAAGAAGTGTACAATGCCGTACTTCGTGTGAAAAATGATGCTACTAAAATGTTAATTCCTGGGACTATTTGGGCAGAATATCATAAAGAAGTTGGTAAAATAATGACTTCGGAACTTCTAGGGCTTGGTTTATTAGATAAAGCCGACATACAAAATGAAAACCCTGATTCGCCTGCATATAAAAAATACTTTATGCACGGTACTAGTCATCATATCGGATTAAATACTCATGATTATGGTGCTTTGAAAACACCTATGAAAGCTAATATGGTTTTTACAGTGGAACCAGGCATTTATATTCCTCAAGAAAAAATGGGAATTCGATTAGAAGATGATGTGATAATACAAGAAAAGGGAGCCCCATTTAATTTAATGAAAAATATTCCTATCGAAGTAGTAGAGATAGAAGAATTAATGAATTAAAAAAATGAAATTTCTAATACTTCCTAATAAAGGATAAGTAACTTTTTATTTATGATTATAGACGTACATACACATATAAATAACTACCATGAAGATAGAGTGGTATCTCTTGAAGAATGTTTAAATAAATTGACGGAGACAATGCTTGAGAATAAGGTAGATTATTCACTAGTATTAACATCCTATAAAGTCAATGAACATAGGCCTAGCACAAAACAAGTAGTTGAAGCAATAAAAGGCAGAGATAATCTGGGGGTAGTAGCTGGGATAAGTTATTTGAATTATAATCATCGTGATTTAAGGGAAATTGCTGATTACTTAGAAGGCGGCCATATTAAAGCCTTAAAATTTTACCCTGGGTACGAGCCATTTTACCCGAGTGATATTCGGTTTAAAGTGGTTTATGAAATGGCGATAGAATACGATGTTCCTGTGATGTTTCACTCAGGAGATACCTATGCGCCAACAGGAAGAATAAAATATTCGCATCCAATACATATTGATGATTTAGCAGTTGATTATCCTGATTTAAAAATTGTGATTTGCCATGTTGGTAATCCATGGATAAAGGATTGTATGGAGGTGGTGTATAAAAATAAAAATGTATATGCCGATATTTCAGGCTTGGTTCTTGGTGATTTTTCAACCAAATTCGAAAAATACATGAAAAAAGAAATACAAGAAATGATTACTTATGCGGGAAACCCTAAGTATTTATTATACGGTACCGATTGGCCTATTTCTAATATGAAATCGTATTTAAATTTAATGAAGCATTTAAATATTCCTGATGATAAAAAAGAGTTGATTCTATGGAAAAATGCAGCCGAACTTTTTAAGATTGATGTTTCTAAACTATAAGGCATAAAAAACAATCCAACAGTTAGTGGGTTGTTTTTAATTGAAATGAACAGGGATATTCTAAATGCCCGAGTGAGCCATGACTCTTGATAAGAAATGAATTTATGACAGAAATTATTACTACTATTTTATTTTTATTTGCAGTAATAGATCCTTTAGGTTCTGTTCCGGTTTACCTTGAGGCGACTAAAAATTTTGATAAAAAACATAAACGTAAAATAGCAGTTAGAGCTTCTTTAGTCGCTTTTGTTGTTCTTCTTTTTTTCATCATTATTGGGCAATTAATTCTTGAGGGAATGAAAGTTTCCTTAGACGCGTTTCAAATTTCTGGGGGTTTAATTCTTTTTCTTTTCGCCCTTACAATGATATTTGGCGATGGGAAACCAGAGAACGAGAAAAATAAAATTACTGATTATAAGCACGTTGCTATTTTTCCAATAGCGATTCCTTCTATAGCTTCTCCTGGTGCAATTATGGCTGTAGTATTGATGACCAACAATAACCTTTATACCATACAGCAACAGGCATTGACTACTGTGTTAGTTTTAATTGTTGTGGTCATAACCTGTGTCTTATTATTAATTGCAAATGTTGTACAACAAAGAGTAGGGGAATATGGAATTACTGTAATCAGTAAAATAATGGGTCTTATTCTGGCATCATACGCCATACAAAGTATATTAAGTGGGTTGCGAGATTTTTTTACCATTCTTCATTAATCTTATAATAATGAAAAAACTCAAATTTCCTACGGCACAAACCATTCTTATTCTCATCGCTACCTTCGTAGCAATTTTGACTTGGCTTATTCCTGCTGGGAAATATGAGAGTTTGTTATACATTGCTTCCAGTAATACTTTTCATAAAATAAGTATAGAAGAAACTTCTTCTCTACCGGCCACACAAGAGACCTTAAATAGGTTAAGTATTAAAATTCCATTAGAAAAATTTACAAGTGGAGCCATTTATAAGGCTGTTAGTATCCCAAATACCTATAGAGCGTTAGAAGCTAAACCTCAAGGAATATTAGCATTGATACAAGCACCCATAAAAGGAATTATTGAAGCGGCAGATATTATATTTCTTGTGTTAATTATTGGCGGATTAATTGGTATTATGAATACTACTGGGGCTTTTGATGCTGGTATATCATGGTTAGCAAAAACGCTAAACGGAAGAGAATATTTATTAATTATTCTGGTCACTGCGATAACCGCAATTGGGGGTACAACGTTCGGAATGTCAGAAGAAACAATGGCTTTTTATCCCATTTTGGTGCCAGTTTTTATTGCCGCAAGATATGATGCCATGGTTGGGGTGGCATGTATATTTATTGGTTCAGCAATAGGTTTGTTGTTTAGTATTACCAATCCTTTTGCAACTATTATAGCTTCTGATGCCGCCGGTATCAACTGGACAACAGGAATGTATGGTAGGTGTTTAATGTTGATTATAGGTCTTGTTGTTTGCATTTTATATATTCTTCGCTACGCAAAACGAGTAAAAGCTGATGCTTCTAAATCTCTGATATTTGATCAAAAAGAAGATTTAGAGCAAATGTTTGGCTTAACAACAGATGGTGATAAAAAATTGAACACACGTCTTCGACTTATACTGTTCATTTTCTCTTTGTCTTTTTTAGTAATGATTATTGGCGTATCATTTCTAGAATGGTGGTTTGTTGAAATGACCTCAACCTTTTTAATTGCCGCGATAGTAATTGGATTTGTAGGCCAAATTAAGGAGTATGATTTTGTGGATGCTTTTTCAAAAGGAGCGGGAGATTTACTGAGTGTTGCTTTTATTATAGGTATTGCAAGAGGTATAACTATTATAATGGATGATGGGTTAATTAGTGACACCGTATTATACCATGCAAGTACGGTTACAGAGGGGATGAACAAAGGTGTTTTTGCGAATCTTTTAATGTTTATATATGCCGGACTATCTTTTTTTATTCCTTCACAATCAGGAATGGCGGTTTTAACCATGCCAATAATGTCTCCTTTAGCGGATACCGTTGGTGTGGGTAGAGAAGTTGTTGTAAATGCCTATTTATATGGATTAGGGTTGTTTTACTTTATCAATCCAACAAGTATGATTTTAGCAGCACTAGCTATTGTTAAAATAGGATATAACAAATGGCTAAAATTTATAGGACCATTAGTGCTAATTTTAACTATTCTAGTAATTATTTCACTTACTTTTTCGGTTTATTTTAATTGATTGCCGTTCGTTATTGTCGGTTGTTGACATAAATGGGGAGGTTTATTTTTAGCCATGGAACCCTTAATATTCCAGATATACCGTAAAACCATATCTTTGACCTTAACAAACATAACTCAAACAATAACATATGCTTGGTTTAAAATTGGCAACAGATCCTCGTTGGGCTACCTTAGTAGAAACAAATATTGAAGAAATATTGACAGACCATGCATGGTGTGAACAAAAGGCGGCAACCAATGCGATAACTATAATTTCTTTAAATTCTGAACATACAGATTTGGTGACCGATTTGTTGGCGCTTGCCAAAGAAGAATTAGAACATTTTCAGTTGGTACATGAGATTATTAAAAAACGTGGGTATACTTTAGGGAGAGAACGAAAAGATAGTTATGTAAATGAATTGTTTAAGGTGCAAATGAAAGGCGGTAGTCGACAACAAAGTCTTGTGAATAGATTATTGTTTTCTGCAATGATTGAGGCACGTAGTTGCGAACGTTTTAAAGTGCTATCGGAAAATATTAAGGACGAAGAGTTGTCAAAGTTTTATAAAGAATTAATGATCAGCGAAGCAGGTCATTATACTACATTTCTAGGTTTTGCTCGTAAATATGGTGAAGGAATAGATGTAGATAAACAGTGGAAAGAATTGTTAGTAAAGGAGGGTGAAATCATCCAAAACTATGGGAAATCAGAATCTATTCACGGTTAATAAAATAAAACTACAGAACTATTATTAAGAATTAATGAGCTATAGACTTCTTAGCTTTTTTAGGTTCAAATAAGTTCACCAAAACAAAACTTAGTAAGGCGGGTAATACCCACCCCATATTAAATCTGCTAAGGGGAATATAGTTTTTTAGACCAACTAAAGAATTACCCATTTCTAAAGTATCTAAAAAGTCAGGAATACTAAAAATTATAGTAATTACAACTACAATTTTGAAAACCTTTGATGTTGCCAACCGATCTGGAACTACATTTAAAAGTATTAGTACAATGGTGATTGGATAAATAAACATTAATGCAGGGATTGCTATCGCAACAATATAACCAACATTAAACTGTCCCATTACAACTCCTAAAATGCAACCTACAGTAGCTGTTGTCAAATACACTTTATCAGACCCTTTGCATAAATGCTTGGCAAAATCTGCGGTTCCTGCAACAATACCAACGGCAGTTGTAAAACAAGCTAAGCTTACTAAGAGACTTAGAAGTAAATTTGCTTTGCTTCCTAAAGTTTTAATACTAATACTATTTAAAAGTTCTATTCTTGAAATATCGGGCATAAACTCATTATGCATCAATGCTCCTGTACTAATTAATCCAGCATAAATTATAAAAAGGGCTAAACCGGCTAAACACCCTCCTCTGCGTATAAGCGCCTTTTTTTCGTCATAGGTAGCATCCTTGTTTTTTAAATTTATAGAAACTATTAAGACTCCTCCTACTACAACGGCACCAATAGCATCAAAAGTTTGATAGCCTTCTTGAATACCGTGAGTAAACGGACTTGCAAAAAGGGTTTCGCCATAACTAAAATCAAAAGAAAATAGGGTTATTCCTATGATCGCTAAAAGAATTAAGAAAATAGCGGGAGTTAATATTTTTCCTAGAACATTCAATATTTTAGACCGGTTCATTACGAAAACAAAAACCAAAACAAAGTAAACTATGCTGGTAAGCAGGTAAGGCGTGTCAAAAAAGGGCTGTATCGAAATTTCATGGGTTACAGAAGCTGTTCTTGGGGAAGGTAAACTAACCGAAATCACATATATTAATATGGAATAAATTAAACTAAAGGTTGGAGATACTTTTTTCCCGAAGTCAAATATTGTTCCTTGCAATTTTGCATGTGCTAATATTCCGAAAATTGGAATCAATACTGCGGATAAGCAAAAACCAATCGCAACCAACCACCACATATTTCCAGATTGAAAACCTAATAAGGGAGGAAAAATTAAATTCCCTGCGCCAAAAAATAAAGAGAATAGCGCAAAAGCAGTTACTAGGGTTTCTTTGGATTTGAACATGAATGCATAAAATAAAGTGGGAAAGATACTGGAAAAAACACTTGAACACACTTGCTTTTTATCGATGTTTTATGCATTTTATCGAAAAAACATTCTGATTTGCATTTTTTTGTCGAATAAGTCAGAAAGCGTTCAATAAAATCAACAAATGTATCGTTCTTAAAATAAAGCATTTACATTTTATTTTTATAATAAAATAAAACGCCATTTTAATCAACCAATTTGCAACCAATAAGTTCCCAAAACTTACCTGCATGACTAAAAACCAAACATATGAAAAAAGTACTTTCTAGCTGCGGCTCTAGATTTAATTCTTTCTGCTGTTCCATTTTCGGACACCATTATTCAGTTTCAAGAAAAATTACGCTACACATAAAAGAATACAAATGTATTCATTGTTCAAAAGAAGTCACAACCGATGCGACCGGGAATTTATCCAATTTAACACCCGAAATGCAAGAAATTAACGAAACACTTCAAAATTTATATCAGAAAAGACATAGAACGTCACACCAACAGGTGGCTTAATTATGCTTGGCAACAGAAATTCGAGTCTTAAGTAGATTAGAATTTCTAAACTTATTCCTGAGAGTTAAACAGATTCTTTTTTCCTTCTAGCCATGTGCCCTATGATTAGAATGGATAAGTTTTAATGTTAATTTTTCAGGAATTTTTTATTCGTTAGTTTTGAATGAATTCCAACCCTGAGCTGTTAATTCAATTTTAGAGCCACTTCTTGAAATTAAATGTGCGCCTTCATCTTTATCTGTCATATGTCCAATTACGGTTAAGTTTGGATTTCCTTTAATTTTATCAAAATCATTCTGATTAATGGTAAAAAGTAATTCATAATCTTCACCACCACTTAGCGCAACAAGAGTACTATTCATTTTAAACTCTTCACAAGAGGAAATAACAGTCGGATCTAAAGGTATTTTATCTTCATATAAATCACAACCTACACCGCTTTGTTTGCATAAGTGTAAAATCTCGGAAGAAAGACCATCACTAATATCAATCATAGCTGTTGGCTTAACTTCTAAAAGTTTTAAAATTTCAACGATATCTTTACGGGCTTCAGGCTTTAATTGGCGTTCTACAATGTAAGAGTATGGTTCTAAATCGGGTTGACTATTCGGATTTACTTTGAAAACTTCTTTTTCTCGTTCTAAAACTTGCAAGCCCATATAGGCACCACCTATGTCACCAGAAACCACTAAAAGATCATTTGGTTTAGCACCATTGCGATAGGTAATTTCTTCATCATCAACTTCTCCTAAAACAGTAACACTTATAAGTAAACCTGTTTTTGATGAAGTAGTATCTCCTCCAATTAAATCTATATTGTATTTGGTAGTTGCATGCGCAATTCCTGCATATAATTCTTCAATAGCTTCTAAAGGGAATCGATTAGAAATAGCAACGGAAACAGTAATGTGTGTTGCTATGGCATTCATGGCATAACAATCAGATAAGTTTACCATTACAGCTTTGTAGCCTAAATGCTTTAAAGGCATGTAACTCAAATCAAAATGCACACCTTCTACTAACATGTCAGTAGATAGAACGACCTTTTTTGTGTCAAAACTAAGAACAGCAGCGTCATCACCTACTCCTTTAATGGTAGATTTATGATGCAATGGGAAATCTTTTGTTAAATGCTCAATTAACCCAAATTCACCCAATTCGGCTATTGATGTTCTTTTTTGCTCTTTATCTTCTGTCATGATGCAAAAATACATTAGTATAATTTCTGGAGCAAGGGTATTACTATAATTGTAGGTTTGGCATCACTCTATAGTATCGTAAAAAGTATATGCTGTTTAATTTTTTTTAGTAGTGGAGGCTGTGTGTTTAAGATAGTTTATAAATGATTTGTGTCAAAGAATGTGTTTTTGATTTGGTTTCTTTGATAAAATCAATAAAATAATAACATGAGAAAATTATTTATTATAGTAGCTTTTGTTTCTATGGCGATGCCAACACTTATTTCTTGTAGAGAGACTCAAGAAAAAACAGTTATTATAGAAAAAGAAGCGGAAGAGGAAAAGGGGGTTCTAGAGAGAGCTGGTGAAAAAGTAGATAAAGAAGTTAATAAAGAAATAGATAAGACTATTGACAATATTAAAAATAAAGAATAGGTGCCTTAAGTGTTTCTATTTTCAACCTGAATACGGCCTATTTTTCTAGGTCGTTTTTTGTTCGTATGTTTTATAAGTATTTGTTATTTAAGTATTAGTTATAATAATGTTAGTATATATGGAAAAAAGCGACATATACCTTATCTTTGTGAATTATTTAGATTAAATCCAATTAAGTATGATTCAAGTATCGGAAACGGCAAAAAAAAGAGTCATCTCTCTAATGACAGAGGAGGGTTTTGACTCGACAAAAGATTATGTTCGAGTTGGTGTAAAAAGTGGTGGCTGTAGTGGCTTGTCTTATGAGCTAAAATTTGATGATAAAATAGCAGAAGCTGATAAGGTTTTTGAAGATAATAACGTACGAATTATTGTTGATAAAAAAAGTTTTTTATATCTGGTTGGGACTGTCTTAGAATATTCAGGCGGACTAAACGGTAAAGGGTTTGTGTTTAATAACCCAAATGCACAACGAACTTGTGGTTGTGGAGAGAGTTTTTCTCTATAAACAAAGGAAAAAAGTGAAATAATTAATCAATTTGTGTAAAAACAATTGATAAATTCAGAGAATATGGCGTATACAGAAGAAGAACTGAAGAAAGAATTAGAGACCAAAGAATATGAATACGGTTTCTATACAGATATAGAGTCAGATACATTTCCAATCGGATTAAATGAAGAGATAGTTATTGCTATTTCTAAAAAGAAAAACGAACCCCAATGGATGACCGATTGGCGTATAGAGGCTTTTCGTGTTTGGGAAAAAATGGAAGAGCCAGAATGGGCAAATGTTCATTATACAAAACCGGATTTCCAAGCAATTAGTTATTATTCAGCTCCCAAAAAATCAGATCCTAATAAATCATTGGATGATGTAGATCCTGAGTTATTAGAGATGTATCGGAAATTAGGAATTTCTGTTGATGAGCAAAAAAAACTGCAAAACGTTGCTGTTGATATTGTTGTAGATTCTGTTTCGGTTGCTACAACCTTTAAAAAGACCTTAGGTGAAAAAGGAATTATTTTTATGCCTATATCTGAAGCAATCCAAGAACACCCAGAATTGGTAAAAAAATATATGGGCTCAATTGTTCCAACAACAGATAATTTTTATGCAGCTTTAAATTCAGCGGTATTCACAGATGGTAGTTTCTGCTACATTCCAAAAGGGGTACGCTGCCCAATGGAACTATCAACCTATTTCAGAATTAACCAAGCAGGTACAGGTCAGTTCGAAAGAACTTTGGTAATTGCAGATGCGGGTAGTTATGTAAGTTATTTAGAGGGTTGCACAGCACCATCAAGAGATGAAAATCAATTACATGCGGCAGTTGTGGAGTTAATTGCCTTGGATGATGCTGAAATAAAATATTCAACAGTTCAAAACTGGTTCCCAGGGAATAAAGAAGGAAAAGGGGGAGTTTATAATTTTGTAACCAAGAGAGCTTTGTGTGAGAAAAATGCAAAAGTATCATGGACACAAGTAGAAACAGGATCTGCTGTGACATGGAAATATCCTTCTTGTATTTTAAAAGGAGATAATTCTATCGGAGAGTTTTATTCTATTGCGGTAACCAATAACTATCAGCAAGCAGATACAGGAACTAAAATGATTCATTTGGGGAAAAATACCCGTAGTACAATCATATCTAAAGGTATTTCGGCAGGAAAATCACAAAATAGTTATAGAGGTTTAGTGCAAGTGAGCAGTAGAGCAGATAATGCGCGTAACTTTTCACAGTGCGATTCTCTTCTAATGGGGAATGAGTGTGGCGCCCATACGTTTCCTTATATCGAAGTAAAAAACAAAACAGCGCAAATAGAGCATGAAGCTACTACAAGTAAAATTGGAGAAGATCAAATCTTCTATTGCAACCAAAGAGGAATACCTACAGAAAAAGCAATTGCACTAATTGTAAATGGCTTTAGTAAAGAGGTATTGAATAAATTACCGATGGAGTTTGCAGTTGAAGCACAAAAGCTTTTGGAAATTAGTTTAGAAGGCTCAGTAGGATAAAAAAAGTAGTTAGAACAAGATATAAATTACAATCAGAATGTTACAAATAAAAAATCTACATGCTAGTGTAGAAGGTAAAGAAATCTTAAAAGGAATTAATCTAGAAGTAAATGCAGGAGAAGTACATGCAATTATGGGGCCAAATGGTTCAGGCAAAAGTACTTTAGCTTCGGTTATAGCTGGTAAAGAAGAATTTGAAGTTACCGAAGGAGAGGTTATTTTAGAGGGTGAGAATTTAGAAGATGTTTCTCCAGAAGAACGTGCTCATAAAGGGGTATTTCTTTCATTTCAATATCCTGTTGAGATCCCTGGAGTTTCGGTAACGAACTTTATGAAAACTGCGATTAATGAATCACGTAAGTCTAAAGGCTTAGCAGATATGCCAGCGAGTGAAATGCTGAAATTGATTCGTGAAAAATCTGAAATGCTAGAAATAGACCGCAAGTTCTTATCGCGTTCATTAAATGAAGGTTTTTCTGGTGGTGAGAAAAAACGTAATGAAATTTTTCAGATGGCAATGCTCGAACCAAAATTGGCCATCTTAGATGAAACAGATTCTGGTCTTGATATTGATGCACTTCGTATCGTTGCAAACGGAGTTAACAAACTTAAAAGCAAAGACAATGCTGTAATTGTAATTACACATTACCAAAGATTGTTAGATTATATCGTCCCAGATTTTGTACATGTTTTACACAACGGAAAAATTGTGAAATCTGGGGGCAAAGAATTGGCCATGGAGCTTGAAGAAAAAGGATACGACTGGCTTAAAAATGAAACTGTAGAAGGTTAAAAAAAGTAAAAAGTAGTAAATAGATAGTTTTAAAACTATGTAACCATTACTGATTACTCAATACTAAAAAAAATATGGATTTAAAAGATAAATTAATTTCTTCTTTTATGGCATTCGAGAACAATATGGATATAGAGAATCCTGTTCACGAAGTACGTATGGAAGCTTTGAAGAATTTTGAAACCAAAGGATTTCCTTCAAAAAAAGAGGAAGCTTGGAAATACACCTCTTTAAATAATTTGCAGAAAATAGATTTTAGCATTTTTCCTAAGGAAGCAAAAACCTTAGAATATAAGGATGTTAAAAAATATTTCATACATGAAATAGATACCTATAAAATTGTTTTTATTGATGGTATTTATAGTTCTTACTTATCTGAAACCACCCACGATGGGGTTGATATTTGCTTAATGAGTTCGGCTCTGACGAAACCCATGTACAAGCAGATTATTGATGTTTATTTTAATAAAATAGCATCAAAAGAGGAGTCTTTAACCACCTTGAATACTGCATTTAGTAGAGAAGGAGCATATATCTATATTCCTAAAAACAAAATGCCTAAGAAACCTATCGAAATTTTGCATTTTGCTACAGGCAATGAGGCTTCAATAATGTTACAGCCTCGTAGCTTAGTAATTGTAGAAGAAAATGCTGAGGTTCAAATTATGGAACGCCATCAAAGTTTAACTTCGAATGAAGTTTTAACCAATTCGGTAACTGAGATTTTTGCGGCTAAAAATGCTATCGTAGATTATTATAAAATACAGAATGATGCAGCAAATGCTTCGTTAATAGATAATACCTATATCAATCAAAAAGATAAAAGTGTAGTCAAAGTACATACTTTTAGTTTTGGCGGAAAACTAACACGTAACAACCTTAACTTTTATCAAAATGGAGAATATATAGATTCTACCATGAAAGGAGTTACTATTTTAGGTGATAAGCAACATGTAGATCACCATACTTTAGTACATCATATAGAGCCAAATTGTGAAAGTCACCAAGATTATAAAGGTATTTATGGTGAGAATTCTACAGGGGTCTTTAATGGTAAAATTATTGTAGAAAAGCTAGCTCAAAAAACAAATGCTTTCCAACAGAATAATAATATTTTAGTGAGTGATAAAGCTACAATCAATACGAAACCACAATTAGAGATTTTTGCAGACGATGTAAAGTGCTCACACGGTTGTACTATTGGTCAGCTTGATGAAGACGCACTTTTCTACTTGCAAACACGTGGTATTCCTAAAAAAGAGGCAAGAGCGTTATTAATGTATGCTTTTGCAAATAATGTATTAGCAAGTGTTCGTATTCCTGAATTAAAGACAAGAATTAATAAGTTGATAGCGAACAAACTTGGGGTTAATCTAGGATTTGATTTGTAGATATTTCAGTAAAATAAAACTTTAAAAGCGCCGCATTTTGATAACAAAATGCGGCGCTTTTATTCTTAAAAATCGCCAATTAACAAATTTTTATATAGTCTATATTCTATTCGTTTGTTTTATTTTCTCACATTTGACTTTCAAAAAACAACATTAAAACAAAATCCTATGAGACAAAATTCACTTTTTTTATTTTTCTTCTTACTGGTGTCATTTTCAGTTGCCGCACAAGATGCCAGCGAGAAAAACTTTAGCGTTGAAGCAAGTTATCCTAAATCTATTAATGATGGCTTTCTTAGTGATGGAGTTATAGACTTAGGCTTGAAGTACAGATTTGCAGACTTAAAAGCAATTAAATTAGGCGTAGGTATTAACGGTAGCTTATTTACAGATAATGATGAAGATAATGCTTCTGGTAATCCTACAAAAACCAAAAATTATTTTATTCAACCAAGAATATTTGGAGAGTTTACAATAAAAGGGGCGGAAAAATTGAAACCAAGTATTGGTATTGGATACTCTTTCGTTAATTCAAAGATTGAGGGTATTAGCAGAATAGTTGGAGATTACAAGTATACCTTTGACAATAATGGCTTTGATTTAAATCTCGGTACGAGCTATGATATTACTAAATCATTTTTTGCACAGATTCAGTATGATCTTATTTTTCTTGGGGATAATAATGGTGCATATAGAATAAATGAGTTTAGCACCTTAAAACTAGGCGTAGGCTTCAGGTTTTAGACCTATTTCTAAAAGAATTTAAAACGACTCAAGTCAATAACTTGGGTCTTTTTTTTATGGGAATCTCCCTTATAAACCAGTCAATTTTTAATGTTATCTAAGCTTTAGTCGGTATCTTTGTAATCAATACTATTTGCTATGATAAATGTTTCAAAAATTCGAGAAGATTTTCCTATTCTAAAGAGGAAAGTTAACGGAAAACCTTTGGTTTATTTTGATAATGCGGCAACGTCACAAACACCAAAACAAGTTATAGATGTTATCGTAGATTACTATAGTAATTACAATGCAAACATTCATCGAGGTGTTCATTCTCTTTCACAAGAAGCAACAGATAAATACGAACAAGCAAGAATTAAAATTCAAAAACATTTTAATGCGGCCAAGCCTTATGAGGTAATTTTTACCTCAGGAACAACGCATAGCATTAATTTGGTTGCAAATGGCTTTTCATCTCTGATCAAAAAGGACGACGAAATTATTGTTTCAGCTATGGAACATCATTCTAATATTGTTCCTTGGCAAATGCTATGTGAACGTACTGGAGCAATTTTGAAAGTAATACCCATGAATTTAGATGGAGAATTACGAATGGACGTTTATTATGAGTTATTGTCTAAAAAAACAAAGCTTGTTTTTTGCAATCATGTGTCCAATGCACTCGGTACTATTAATCCGATAAAAGAAATAATTGATGCCGCTCATAAAGTTGGAGCAGCCGTTTTAATTGATGGTGCTCAAGCGGCACCACATATAAAAGCAGATGTACAAGCGTTAGACGCTGATTTTTATACCGTTTCTGCACATAAAATTTGTGGTCCTACAGGAGTGGGTATTTTATACGGTAAAGAAGAATGGCTTACTAAATTACCACCGTATCAAGGTGGTGGAGAAATGATAGCTGAGGTTACTTTTGAGAAGACAACCTACGCAGGTTTACCCCATAAATTTGAAGCAGGAACACCTAATATTTGTGGTGGTATTGCAATGGGTGCAGCATTAGATTATATGAATGTCATTGGTTTTGATGCCATTGCAGCTTATGAGCATGATCTTCTGGTTTATGCAACAGATAAATTGCTGGAAATAGAAGGATTGAAAATCTACGGGACCGCAAAAAATAAAACTTCAGTAATTTCTTTTAATATTGAAGGCATTCACCCTTATGATATAGGGTCTATATTAGATAAACTAGGTGTTGCTGTAAGAACCGGGCACCATTGTGCGCAGCCAATTATGGATTTCTTTAAAATTCCGGGAACGGTAAGAGCTAGTTTTAGTTTTTATAATACCAAAGAAGAGATAGATGTTTTGATATCTTCCGTAATTTTGGCAAAAAATATGCTTCTTTGATATAAATATTCATAGTTTCTTTGTGTTTATTCAAAAAAAAGGAATTTTTTTTGAAGCCCTACTATCCTTGAAATACCACTGGGCATCGATGAAATACATCTTTTTCTTACGATATTTTTCCTACAAAAATATTAACATATAGTTAAGTATTTGTTAAATAGTTATATATTGAGCGATAACTAATTCAAATAATATCACAATTTTATGAAAAAAGTAGTTTTAGGACTAGCAACACTAGCCATGGTATTTTCATGCCAAAATGATCAAAATGACGCAAATTCAAATGATTTTCAAGAAGTTCAAGTAGACATGAGCGATTTTACCTTGTTAGTTGAAGATGATGGATTAACAGACAAATCTGCAAAAGGAGCAGAGAAGTGTCATTCTATGAATAATTTAGAGTATAGATTACAGAAAGATGCAGGACTAGCAAAGAAAATGTATGATGTAGAATACAATACCCGTAAAGCTATTGCCTTAAAAGCCAATGCTAAAGGAAAGCCAGGTGGTGGATCTGGAGGGGGTGGAGGTACAACGCCAATTTATACTGGTGCGATTACAATTCCAGTAGTAATAAATATTATAGAATCAAGTCCTGGCAAAGTTACAGAGGCTCAAATTAATTCTCAAATTGCCATTTTGAATGATGATTTCAATAATAATAATTCAGGAACAAGTAGTGTGCCTTCTGAATTTGCTGCAAGTGTAGCAGATATTAATATTACATTTACTAGAGGGGCAGTGAACAGAAAAATTTCTTCTAATACCTCTTGGGGTACTAACGATGCAATGAAATTTGCATCTCAAGGTGGAATTGATGCTACCGATACTGCCAATAATTTAAACATTTGGGTATGTGAAATAGGAGGTGGAATATTAGGATACGCTCAATTTCCTGGTGGAGCTTCAGCATCTGATGGTGTTGTTATTGGTACCGACTTTTTTGGAGAAACAAGTGCTGGTGGTATTTATGGACATGGTAGAACAGCAACTCATGAGGTTGGTCATTGGTTAAACCTACGTCATATTTGGGGTGATGGTAGATGTAATCGCGACGATTATGTTTCGGATACACCTACTTCTGACCGAGCGAATTACAATTGCCCGTCATACCCAACAACACATTGTAGATCTAATGACATGACAATGAATTATATGGATTATGTTCAAGATGATTGTATGTACATGTTTACAACAGGTCAGAATGATAGAATGAGAGCTCTATTTGTAGCTGGAGGAGCAAGAGAAGGTTTTGTAAACTAAGTTATTTTACATAATATTAAGTTGAAAAAGGACGCCTAATCAGGCGTCCTTTTTTTGTAGCTTTCAAAAAAAATATAACATGAAAAATCTTATCATATATAGTGTCATGGTCATCTTGTTTACTGGGTGTGGAAGTACTAAAAAAGATAAAATTGAAGAGCCTATAGCAATCATCTATTTAGCGCAGTCTAGAGGATATTATTATAGTATAAAATTAACCAACACTGGAATTGTAGTGCAAAAAGATGCGCTGCAAAAAAAGGTGTTAACTAAAATGGTTGATGATAAAACATGGAACGAAATTTGTCAAATAATAAGTACAATTGATCTGGGTACAATAAAAGACTTTAAGGCCCCTACAAAAGGTAGTATGACAGATAGAGCGGCAATCGCATCATTGACTATTGATTTTTCCAATAAATCATATACCTCCAATACTTTTGATCATGGAACGCCACCAAAACAATTGAAGCCATTAATTGACAAAATATTAGCATTAGCAGAATCAGTGCAATAGCAAATCTTATCGTATTTTTGTGCAACTAAATTCTCTTAACAAATTAAAACAAAGAGATTATGAGTATTAAAGAAATACAAGCAGATATTGTTGACGAATTTTCAATGTTCGAAGATTGGATGCAACGCTATGAATATATGATTGATTTGGGGAAAGGACTTCCTTTAATTGACGAACAATACAAAACAGAAGACAACATTATTAAAGGTTGCCAGAGTAAAGTTTGGGTACATGCAGAATTAAAAGATGAAAAGCTAGTTTTTACGGCAGATAGCGATGCGATTATCACTAAAGGAATTATCGCTATTTTAATACGCGTATTTAGCAACCAAAAACCACAAGATATAATAGATGCGGACACTAATTTTATAGATGAAATTGGATTAAAAGAGCATTTGTCACCTACCAGAGCAAATGGCTTGGTAAGTATGATTAAACAACTTAAATTATATGCAGTAGCATATCAAACCCAGTTAGGATAATAATTATAAGTTACTTTAAATAGAAAGGTTACTTTTTATTTAAAATAGTGATAACAACATAATTTTCAAGAAGATGAGCGAAGAAATAACAATAGACACACAAGAATTAGGAGAGAAAATAGTAGGAGTTCTAAAAACTATTTATGATCCAGAGATACCTGTAGACATTTATGAGTTAGGTCTTATTTACGATGTTTTTGTAAATGAAGATAATGAGGTGAAAATTTTAATGACATTAACATCACCAAATTGTCCAGTAGCAGAATCGTTGCCAGCTGAAGTTGAGGAAAAGGTTAAATCATTGAATGCAGTTAAAGATGCTGAGGTAGAGATCACTTTTGATCCACCATGGACTCAAGATTTAATGAGTGAAGAAGCAAAACTAGAATTAGGGATGCTTTAAGATGGGTGTTTAGCATAGCATATGGCGTAAAAGGTAGGAGTCTTAATACTAAATTTTCTATCGCTATAGTCTAATATGTTGTTCCAAGACTTATAATTGAATTCTTAGGTCTAATCAATTAAATTGTAATCATGTCTGAAATAGTAAACAGGGTTTCTCAAAGTATATTAGTCACTTTCGATTTGGAAGACTACTACCCAAAAGGGAAACGAGTAGTTATCGATATAAAGGACTGGTTGTACGAAGGTCTAATTTTGCGCGAAAAAGAATTCAGAGAAATACTGGAAGATCATAATTGGGAGCAATATCAAGATGTATATATAGCGCTTTGCTGTTCTACAGATGCTATAATACCTGGTTGGGCATATATGTTAATGACTACAAAACTGCAGCCCTTTGCCAAAAAAGTTATTGTTGGTAGTTTAGAAGATTTAGAGACTTCTTTATATCAAAGTATACTAGAGAATCTGGATATTTCCGAATTTGTAGGAAAGCCTGTAATTATAAAAGGATGTAGTAATAAGCCTGTACCTTCAAATGCCTATATATTTGCAACTGCGAAAATACAGCGTGTAGCTAAGAGTATAATGTATGGTGAAGCATGTTCTTCAGTGCCATTGTATAAAAGAAAATAGGGTTTAGCGCTTGACTTTTAACTACAATTCTTACATTTGCGCTTCAAAATTTTAAACACTAAACATTAACATTATGAAAAAATTAGTATTCACAGTAGTAGCTGCGTTTGCATTTGCATCGAGTTACGCACAAACAGTCGAGGAACTGAAGGCAGAACAAGGGCCAAAAAAAGATTCTATTGCAGCTATTCAAGCACGCGTAAATGCCATTCAAGCAGAGATTGATGGTATGCCAGGTTGGAAAAAAGGAGCATTTGGTACCATTGGTGGTAGTATTTCTAGTTTTAGCAATTGGTATGCTCAAGGTACACCAAACAACAGTTCTGGAAACATTGGTTTTACTGTAAATGCATTTGCAAATAATTTACAAGAGAAATATTTCTGGAGAAACTCAGCTAACGTTAACCTTGCATGGGTAAAATTAGATGATAAAGACAATCCATTAGATGATGATAGTTTTAGAGGAACTACCGATGTTTTTAGTATTACTTCATTATACGGGCGTAAATTAAACGAAAAATTTGCGATATCTACATTAGGAGAATATAGAACTACAATTTTAAATAACTTTAATAATCCGGGATATCTAGACATAGGTGTTGGTGCTACTTGGACTCCAATTCCAGATTTAGTTGTGGTGATACACCCTTTAAACTACAATTTTGTATTTAGTGATAATGATGCAGTTTTTGAATCTTCTTTAGGTGCTAAAATAGTTGCGGATTATACCAAAAAAATTGGTGCCGTTAACTTTAAGTCTAATCTTTCTATGTTTCAAAGTTACAAGAGTGGCGATTTGTCGAATACCACTTGGACAAACTCTTTTGGATATACCTTATGGAAAATGATTGGAGTTGGTTTTGACTTTGGTTTAAGAAGCAACAAGCAAGAAGCTTTGAACTATTCTTTAGCTCAGACACCTGCTACAGCGACTTCTTTTGATGATGTAGATAACAAATTACAAACCTATTGGATGGTAGGATTGAATTATGCATTCTAAGCACAGTCAACACCTTAAATAATAATGAAAAACGCCCTCCGTAAGAAGGGCGTTTTTTTCATTTGTCAAGTAGGTTACTGATAATTTGGGTATTCTTTTTTGTTAATTTTGTGTTCCGATTTGGGGAACCGTTACACTAGTTCTTGATTTTAGTAACGTCATTAATTTGGGGAAAAACGTCGTTACTCAAATACAATATAAAAATACTACCAACCTTCTTATTTTGAACAATTTTTGTTGTGAACTATTTGTATTCTGTTGTAGCCCATATGAACGGTAAGCTTTTACCGATAAATTGTAATTCGTTAAGGTAATTATAAGAATATAAAGAATAAAGTAATATTCTAGTTATTGTATTAAATAAAAATTCCTCAAGAGTAATCTTAAGGAATTTTAAAGGTGAGTTTGGTTGTTCGTATACTTTAAGCTTTGTAGGCTAAGCACATGTGGGGATATCCACATGCTGTTTCAATTAACTCATTAAGTGTAATTTGGGTTAAACACTATCACTTAAACTTATTCAAAGATAATTATAAACAGCATAAATGGTAAGTATTTGTTGCCAACTACACCAAAATTGTGATTTAAAATTAAACGGTATAATTTCTTCGTTAAACAGTAATTTGTTTTAAAAATTAACAAGAAAAAGAGCGTTAATATTCGTCTAAGTGTTCCGGATATAAAAAATTATTATAGGGGAATCGTGTAACGTGAATATCTCTTACTTCATCATAAACTCTTTTTCTAAATTCATCAAGGTTTTCATTATTTAATGCTGAAATAAACAATGCTCTGTCACCCACCTTGCGCATCCAAGTATGTCTCCATTCATCTAGTGTAAAATGTTTTTCAGTCTTTTCAGTAATTAAATCATCATGATCTATAGTTTCATGTTTGTATTGATCAATTTTATTAAATACCATGATTGTTTTTTTGTCAGAGCAGCCGATTTCACCCAAGGTTTTGTTGACAGATGCAATATGTTCTTCAAACTGAGGATGTGAAATGTCAACAACATGTAATAATAAATCTGCTTCACGAACTTCGTCTAAGGTACTTTTAAAACTCTCTACTAATTGCGTAGGAAGCTTTCTTATAAAACCAACCGTATCACTTAATAAAAAGGGTAAATTACCTATAACTACTTTTCTAACCGTAGTATCTAATGTGGCAAATAATTTATCTTCAGCAAAAACTTCACTTTTACTGACTACATTCATTAATGTAGATTTCCCAACATTGGTATAACCTACCAAAGCAACTCTAACTAAGGCACCACGGTTACCACGTTGAGTTTCCATTTGTCGATCTATCTTTAATAATTTTTTCTTTAATAAAGATATTCTATCACGAACAATACGTCTATCTGTTTCTATTTCTGTTTCACCAGGTCCACGCATTCCAATACCCCCTTTTTGACGTTCTAAGTGGGTCCATAACCCAGTTAACCTTGGTAAAAAATATTCATATTGTGCTAGTTCTACCTGTGTTCTTGCGTAGCTAGTTTGTGCCCTTTGTGAGAATATATCTAGAATAAGTGTTGTTCTATCTAAAATTTTACAACGCAACTGTTTTTCTATATTTCGTTGTTGCGCTGGTGATAATTCATCATCAAAAATCACACAACCAATTTCATGCTCTTCTACATAGGCTTCAACGTCTTTCATTTTACCGCTTCCGATGTAAGTTTTCGGATTTGGTAAGTCTACTTTTTGAACAAAACGTTTAAAAACTTCTCCTCCAGCTGTGTAGGTAAGGAATTCTAATTCATCAAGATATTCCTTTACTTTTTCCTCATTTTGATCCCTATTGATGACACCAATAAGTACCGTTCTTTCGTAATTTATTTCTTTTTGCTCTAGCATATACCTAATTAAAGTACAAATTTACGGAATACTACTGTAGCTATTTCGTATTTTTGGGAGACAACTACAAAAAGTATGTTTTTTTCTTATTTTAAAAAGAAGGCTAACAAGAGCCTATTCACTATTGTATTTTATAATTTAGAGAATCTTTTTGATACAAGCGACCATCCTGATAAATTAGATAGTGATTTCACACCCAATGGTAGGTTAAAATGGACTCCAAAACGTTACAATAGTAAATTATATAAACTTGCTTCTACTATTGCAAAAATTGGATTAGATACCACAGGTAGAACACCTACGCTAATCGGTGTTGCCGAAATAGAAAATAAAACTGTTCTCAATGATTTATTAGCTGTTGATAATTTGAAAAAAGAAAATTATGGCTACATACATTACGATTCTCCGGATGAACGTGGTATAGATAATGCACTTATTTATGATCAACGTTTTTTTCAGATCTTGTCTTCAGAACCTATACCACTTATAGTTTATAATTTAGATGGCAATCAAGATATGACTAGAGATATACTATATGTTCATGGTAAATTAAACGGAGAAGAAGTACATGTTTTTGTGAATCATTGGCCTTCTAGGCGCGATGGAGGAGATGAGACAGCGTACAAACGTTTAAAGGCAACTGAAACCATAATGGCATATATGGAAGATTTGGAAAAGAGGTTTTCAAATCCGAATTACATTATAATGGGTGATTTTAACGATGGACCCGAAGCTTTAAGTGTCAAAAAATTGGTGGCCGATAAGGAACTTTTTAATCCGATGGAAAAATTGTTAACTCCAAAAAGAGGAAGTGCTAATTATAAGTTTAATTGGATGCTATTTGACCAAATTATAATTTCCCATAGTTTTCTGAATTATGAGAAAAAGACACATAGCTTTAATACCTCTAATATTTTTGACGAACATTTTTTGACGGAATTTAAAGGTAAATTCAAGGGAAGTCCATTTAGAACTTATGTAGGTAGAAAGTATATGGGTGGTTATAGTGATCATTTCCCTGTGTATATTCAACTAAAGTTTAATAAATGATACCTCTTAATTAAACAACCAGCGATAGTTTTAGTGCATTTCGTCGAAAAAAACATGTTTTTTATCGAACTAAGTAATGTTTTGTAGTATGTTTGTAGTCCAAATCCTACTAAACCTATAATTATGGACTACAATAAACTATTCCCAAACCGGGTTTATTCGTTCGCAGCAGTATGTGTTACCTTGTGTAGCATTACTTTTTCTCAAGGACAATCGAAAGCTCAGATTAAACATATTCAATCAGAATATAGTGTAAATGAACTTCTTAAAGTAAAAGAAGAATTTTCGACTGAACTTTCTCAAACCCAAATAAAGTTAATCAATTTTGCAAAGTCAAAAGGATTGAAGCTTTCTGAAACTTTAGAAAATGGCAATGAAGTCGCTTTAGTAGCTATTGGTTCAGATGGTACACCATTATATTATAGCACATTTAGTGATAACGCAAGTACTGTTTCTAGAGCCAATACTTTATATGAAGGTGGTTTGTTAGATTTAGGAATTAACGGTGAAGGTATGCAAGTTGGGCTTTGGGATGCTGGTACGGCCTTATTAACTCATCAAGAATATAATTCAAGAGTTTCTGCAGCAGATGATTCTAATGAGGTTAGTGCTCATGCTACAATGGTTTTGGGTAGTATGATCTCATCAGGGGTTAAAACAAAAGCAAAAGGTGTTGCATATGGTGCTTCAGCTATTAGTAATGACTGGAAAGGTGATAAAGTAGAAGTAGTTAATGCGGCAGCAAACGGATTGTTACTTTCGAATCACTCTTATGGTATCCGACCAGATTTTATTCCTGACTGGTATTTTGGGGCTTATATAAAGGTTTCACAAGATTGGGATAAAATAATGTATAATGCTCCTTATTACTTAATGGTAACAGCAGCAGGTAATTCACAACGCTTAAAGTTTAATGATGCCCCAATTTATGGAAAAAATTCTGAAGGGTTTGATTTAATGCTTGGGTTTTCAACTTCAAAAAATGGTATTAATGTTGCAGCAGTTGATTCTAATATTGATCAACAAGGTACATTGCTAAAAGCAAATGTAGCAAGTTACAGTAGTCATGGACCAACAGATGATGGTAGAATTAAGCCAGATATTGCAGGTTGTGGTGCAAATATTTATTCCACGCAAGCTAACGATGATAAAAGCTATGATACATATACAGGAACTTCTATGGCAGCACCAGGAATAACTAGTGCTATGTTACTATTACAACAATACTATGAGCGTTTGAACAATACGTATATGAGAGCAGCAACACTTAAAGGAATAGTTTTACATAGTGCAGATGATGTTGATGTGCCAGGACCTGATTATAAAATGGGTTGGGGTGTTATGAATGCTAAAAATGCAGCAGAAATTATCAGAAACACGGAGTATTCTTCATTGATTACAGAAGAAGAATTAAACGAAGGAGAAACATATAGTATTATAGTAGATGCAAGAGATGGTGAAGCTTTAATGGCTTCAATATCTTGGACAGATCCTGCAGGTACCTATGTAAATAAAGGTGAACTTAATAATACTACAGCGGCCTTAGTTAACGATTTAGATATTCGTATTACCAAAGGAAATGTAGTGTATTACCCATGGAAGCTTGATGCAAAAAAAGCCTCTTCTCCAGCAATTCAAGGGGATAACAGCGTTGATCCTTTTGAAAAAATTCAAATTGAGAATACATCAGGAAGCTACACAATTACAGTGAGTCATAAAGGGAATATTACAAATAGTATCCAGGATTTTTCTTTGATTGTTTCTGGCGCTTCATTATCAAAATGTACAATTGAAACTCCAGATAATTTTGGGACAAATTCTCCTGAAGACGATGCAATAAATGTAAATTGGAAAAACATACCAGATTCATTTTATGAAGTACAATACAAGCAAAGTAATGAAGCAGAATGGAATACATTATTTACTGAAAAAAACGAAGTAAAACTTCAAAATTTAGTTGTTGGAAATAGTTATTCATTTAAAGTAAGAACAAATTGTACAGCAAATGTTTTTTCAGATTTTTCTGAAATAGAAACTTTTATTTTTAAAGGGACTGAAACGGAAAGCACTTTTGATCTTGAAGAAGAAATTATTGCAGTAGATCAATTGAGATTTTCAGTACATCCGAATCCTACAACAGAGCAAATAACTATTGATGGTGAACTAAGTGAAAATGCTTATTATAGTATAGTTTCTAGTACTGGAACCATGCTTAAAAAAGGAAGAGCAGATTTTAAATCTATCAATGTCGATGATTTATCTTCTGGTTTTTACTCCTTAACAATTTTTGAAGATGGTGAACAACAATCAATGAAGTTTATTAAAAACTAGTTTTAAACATTCTTAATCTCACTAGCATCCAATAAATCATCATTTCGAAGTCTTAAGAATACTTGAGCTGTAGTTATTACATCTAATTCACAATATTTTATGATCCGATCTATGTCTTTTTCTTCATAATAAACTTGTCGAACCATACTGCCGTCTATGTCTCCTTTAGGGGAAGGAATGCCTAATACATTCGCCATCAGTTTTAGAGAAGTAAAGTGTTTGTAATCTCCAAATTTCCAAAGTTCCATGGTGTCTAAATGAGTTATTTCCCATGGTTTTTTACCAAATAGGTTAAGTTTACTTGGAAGATCAATTCGGTTGATGAGCATTCTGCGTGCGATATATGGAAAGTCGAACTCTTTAGCGTTATGACCACACAACACATATTTTGGATGGTTGAAATGACTGTCAAGTAGGTTTTTAAACTCTTTTAAAAGGTTGGATTCTTTACCATGAAAAGTGGTGACCCTAAAAGTCCTCAAATCTCCATTGAAATTGAAGTATCCTACTGAAATACACACTATTTTTCCAAACTCAGCCCAAATACCAGCACGTTCATAAAATTCTTCCGCAGTAAAATCATCTTTACGTTGGTATTGTGATTTATGATCCCAAAGTTCTTTCTTTTCAGTATCTAGGGACGCATAATTCTCGTGTTCGGGAACTGTTTCGATATCAAGAAATAAAATGTGTTCTAGGTTTATTTTTTGTAGCATTATTTTTAGGACTTATAATTAAATATACAAACAAAAAGTTTAAAAGGTTTTTAGTTATATCGAAAGATATCGCGTGATTGTGCTGATAATTATTGCTATGATTGGAATAATTTCCCATAAAATATACATATGGGAATCCTATTATAAACCGACCATGGAGTTGGTTTTTAAGTATTTGGAAATAGGATACGTTGCTTTCTAGGGTGTTTATAAACAAGAAAAAATCGGTGAACAGCCTATTTATTGAATTGTAAAAAAGAATGGAGTTTAATTACAAACCAGCCGGTTTGTAAAAATTAAAACAAAGAGGTCTGTTTGTGCGGACTTTCATGCTCTAAAAGCCATTGTTTACGATGTAGACCACCGGCATAACCAGTTAAAGAACCATCACTGCCAATTACACGGTGACAAGGGACTACGATCCATAGCGGGTTTTTACCATTTGCATTAGCAACAGCTCTTATCGCTTTTACATCACCTAGTGTTTTTGATACTTCTAAATAGGATGTGGTTTTTCCAAATGGGATTGCCCCTAGTGCATCCCAAACCTTTTTTTGAAAATCAGTACCTTCAGGGTTTAAATCAAGATCAAAAACCTCTCGTTTGCCTTCAAAATATTCATTAAGTTGATATACGGCATCTTCTAAAACTTCAGGGATTATGTCAGTAACTTCCTCTTCTGAATTCAAAACAGTAATTTGTGTAAGGCCATCTTCATCGCCAACTATCTTGGTGATACCTATGGGTGTTTGAATATAGGCAACTTCCATTAGTTTGAATTTTTGTCTTCGATTACACCTGCTTGCTTAGCTCTATTCTCCCAGTTTTTACGTGCTAATACTTGTAAATCGGCCACATTATCGCTTTCATCCATGATTTCTAAACCTAATAAGGTTTCAATTACATCTTCCATAGTAACTAAACCGCTAACCGATCCATATTCATCTACAACTAAAGCAATATGCTCTCTTTTTGCAATAAAGGTGTCAAACAGCTGTGGTATTGGTGTTTCTCGTTTTGTAATTAATATATCACGACGAATTTCTGAGAGTGGAATAGTACCATTTTCGTTGATTATTTCTTCTAAGATCGTATCCTTCAACACAAAGCCAGTAATATTATCTACTTTGCCACTAAAAATTGGTATTCTTGAAAAACGCAATTTTGGGTTTTCTTTGAAAAATTCTAGGATTGTTTGCTCATCTGAAGCAATCTTAACAACTGCTCTAGGGGTCATTATATCTTTTACCAAGACTTCTTCAAAACGCAAAAGGTTTTTTATAATCCTAGATTCTGATTTTTGAAAAACGCCTTCTTCATGTGCAATATCGGTCATCGCTGTAAAATCTTCTCTACTTAATACACTTCCATGATGCCCTTTGCCACCTACTAGTTTAGTGAAAAGTTGAAGCACCCATAATAGGCCGGTCCATTTCAGGGCTAATACCATTACTTTAAGGGTTTTTGCAGTAAAGTTTGATAACTGCCTCCAATACGTAGCGCCTATAGTTTTTGGTATAATTTCGGAAGTAATTAAAATTAGTATGGTCATTAGGGTGGAAACCACACCCACCATTAGATCTTCTGTAAAATTAATTCCAAGTATAGAATGTTGTGTGTTGCCATATAAATCGGCATAAGCAACTTTGGCCTGAACGCCAACTAATATGGCCCCTACAGTATGTGCAATGGTATTTATCGTAAGAATAGCGATTAATGGTTTGTCAACATCCTTTTTTAATTCTTCTAAGGTTATTGCAAATGCTTTTCCGTCTTTTTTCTTAACATTTATAAATGTTGGTGTAATACTTAAGAGTACCGCTTCCAAAATGGAGCATAGAAAAGAGAAGAATATTGAAATTACGGCGTAAAATAGTAGAAGACTCATAAATTGAATTTGAAAAAACTAAGATACCAATTATTTAATAAGCTAATAAACCTATTCGGTAGCTTTTATAGCTTGATAAAACACCTGCTGAATTGCAGACCTAATATTTAGGGTATACATATTTCGATGATCTCTTGAGGGATAAACGCGATTGGATAAGAATATATATACCAATTGGTTTTTAGGATCTGCCCAAACAAAGGTTCCTGTAAATCCGCTGTGACCAAAACTTTCTTCACTAACTTCTGGTGCAGGGTAGGACTCTGCCAAGGGTAATTCTGAATTTTTAAAGTAAGGTTTATCAAATCCTAATCCGCGGCGATTATCATTATCAGGATACTGGACTTTAATAAATTCTTTAATGATCTTTTCTGATATAATTTGATGACCATCATAGCTTCCATAATTAGCATAGAGTTGCATCATTTTGGCCAAATCTGTGGCAGTACCAAATAAACCTGCGTTACCAGAAATGCCACCGAGTAGAGCTGCATTTTCATCATGAACCCATCCTTTTGTAAGAGAATGCCTAAATAGGGTATCAACTTCAGTGGGGACAATAGAATTTGAATACTTCTTTTTATTAGGATTGAACGCTAAAGTTTCGGCGTTTATGGGGGAATAAAAATTCTCAAACAAATAGTTTTCATAGCTTTCTCCGGAAAGCTGTTCTATCAATTCAGGAAAGATTAAAAAAGTAAGTCCTGAATACTTGTATTTTTTTTCTGGAGAGACTTTGGACCTATTGATAATTCGGTACATTTTTCTTTTGAACCTATTTTTGATGAATAGGTTGTCGTACGCCTGATTATTAAACCTTTTTTGAGCAGCCGTTTTTACAAATCTTTTCTTAAGCTTACCCTTCTTTTTTAGGACATTGCTCAAAAAAACAATGTAAGGATCTAATCCGGATTGATGCGCTAATATTTCTCTTAAAGTAATCTGCTTTTTATCTTTTCTTTTTCTCCAGGGTTTCCAATAGGTACTAAAAGGCTCATCTAAATTTAATTTCCCTTCATCAACCAATTTCATTAAAGCAGGCAAAGGGCCTAGAATTTTAGTAACTGATGCGAGGTCATACATATCATTTAAAGCAGCCGGCTGGAGGCTATCATACGTATGAAAACCATAGGCTTTATGGAATATAATTTTTGAATCTTTAGCAACAAGTACCTGTGCTGAAGGGAAAGCTTTATTTTTTATACCAATCGTTATTATCGAATCAACTTTTCGATATACTTCTGTAGAATCGATGTCCGCACTAGAAAGTGAGCCATATATAAGCTTATTCTTTTGAGCATGTAAAATACTCATGGAAAAAGATATTAGTAAAACAGCTATGTGCCTCATGTTCGATTACATTAAATTCACAGCATCTTTGGCAAAATAACTTGCTATAATATTAGCCCCAGCTCTTTTTATGGCGATGAGTTGTTCCATCATAACAGCATCATGATCTAACCAACCTTTTTCAGCAGCAGCTTTAAGCATTGAATATTCACCACTTACCTGATACACTGCAACAGGAACATCTACCTCATTTTTTATTTCACGTACAATATCTAAATAACAAAGTCCTGGTTTTACCATAACAATATCTGCACCTTCTTCTATATCCATCTGGGTTTCACGAATAGCCTCAAATCTGTTTGCATAATCCATTTGATAGGAGCTTTTGTTTTTTGGAACATTCTCTAAATCAACAGGAGCTGAGTCTAAAGCATCACGGAAAGGTCCATAAAAAGCACTTGCATATTTCGCACTATAACTCATGATACCCGTATTAATAAAACCTTCATCTTCCAATGCTTCACGAATGGTTAAAATTCGACCGTCCATCATATCGCTCGGTGCTACAAAATCTGCACCAGCCTTAGCGTGAGATACGCTCATTTCTGCTAAAAGCTCAGAGGTTTCATCGTTTAATATTTGGCCATTGGCAACAATACCATCATGGCCATAAGATGAATAGGGGTCCAAAGCCACATCGGTCATAACTAGCATTTGAGGGCAAGCATTCTTAACTGTTTTAATAGCGCGTTGCATTAAACCTTTAGAATTTAAAGCTTCTGTTCCCTTATTATCTTTTAAATTGTCTGGGACTTTAACAAATAGTAGTACAGAACATAAACCCATTTTCCAAAGTTCTTTGACTTCCTTTTCAAGTTGATCTAAACTTAATCGATAATAATTAGGCATGGATGCAATTTCTTCTTTAACTCCTTTACCTTCAACGACAAAAAGGGGAACTAAAAAATCACTGGGAGTTAGTGTAGTTTCACGAACTAAACTGCGAATACTTTCGGAAGTTCTAAGTCTTCTATTTCTTATTAATGGGAACATAATATATATTGTTAATAAACACAAAGATAAAGTAACCCATACAAATAAATCAATGAGGATGTTCTTAAAAAAATCTCCTAAATTGTAACAATATTTGCAATCGGAGTACTAATATCAAAATAAGTAGCTAACATCAAAACCATAATATATGCTTTCCATCCAAAACCTGAATAAAACGTATCCAAACGGAACCCAAGCGTTGAATAATGTAAATCTTGAAATTAACAAAGGTATGTTTGGCCTTTTGGGTCCAAATGGCGCAGGTAAATCTACCTTAATGCGAACCATTGCTACTTTGCAAATAGCAGATAGTGGAACTATTGAGTTTGATGGAATTGATGTTTTTAATCAACCAGAGGAGTTGCGTAAAGTTTTGGGTTATTTGCCGCAAGATTTTGGAGTATACCCAAAAGTGTCTGCGGAAATGATGTTGAACCATATTGCAAAAATTAAAGGAATTCATCATACTAGTGATCGTAAGGCCTATGTTGCAGATCTTTTGAATAAAGTAAATTTATACAAATTCAGAAAAAGAAATTTAGGAGATTATTCAGGAGGGATGCGCCAGCGTTTTGGAATTGCTCAAGCGCTTATTGGAAATCCAAAATTAATAATTGTTGATGAGCCAACTGCTGGTTTAGATCCTTTGGAGCGGAATCGTTTTCATAATTTATTAAGTGAATTAGGAGAAGATGCAGTGGTTATTTTATCAACGCATATTGTTGATGATGTTATTAATTTATGTACTAATATGGCTGTTTTTAATGAAGGGGCTGTAGTTGTACAAGGACATCCACTAGAGTTATCCAACTCCTTAAATGACAAAGTGTTTCGAAAAAGAATAGAGAAGAATGAAGTTGAAAAATACCAATCAGAATATACTGTGTTGTCAACTTATCTGAGAAGTGGAAATTTAAATGTAAATATTTTTAGTGATACCCATCCTGGTGAAGGGTTTGAGGCTGTAAACAACAATTTGGAAGACTTTTATTTCTATAGCATTAACCAACCTCAAACTGTTTAATTATGAAAGAGATATTCTTATTTGAACTAAAATATCGGTTAAGAAGGCCTGCGACATACATCTATATTGCTTTGATGTTCATTATTCCATTATTATTAGCCTATTTTTCAGATTCAATTACCGCACAGTATACCAATAGTCCAAATGCAATTGTAGGTGTTTTAGGAGGTATGAGCATCATAGGGTTATTCTTTTATGCTGCAGTTATGGGTGTTGCTGTTTATAGAGATGAAGATCATAAAACGGCACAGACGTATTTTACATTTCCTGTTTCAGAGAAAAATTATATTTTAGGTCGGTTTTTTGGGAGTTTTACCGTTGTAACTTTTATGAATATCGCGGCAGTTATTGGTACAATGATGGGCTTTGGAATTGGAGCTCTTTTAGATAGACCTGATTATGGCACCTATACCTCATTTAATTTTTTATCTTATTTTCTGCCTTTTGTGTATTTGTTGTGCTTTAATGCATTCTTTATCGGAAGTTTATTTTTCGGTTTAATGACGTTTTTTAAACGCATGTCTATTTTGTATTTAGGAGGAATAGTAATTCTAATATTAACTATTGCATCAGGGCAATTATTGGCAAGTTTAGATACAGAATGGCTAAGCGTTTACGTTGATCCGTTTGGAGAAACCGCGCACGGCTATCTAACAAAATATTGGTCTATAGACGAGTTAAACAATAATCAATTATCCCTTACAGGAAAATTTGCTTTAAATAGGTTGTTATGGTTAGGAGTTGCCTTTGTGATTTTCTTTGTTACCCTTTTCAAGTTTTCTTATAAGGGTTTTTTAAATTCAAGCAAAAAGAAAGCCACAAAAGAGGATAAAGGAGAATATGTACCATCAACACTTGTTTCAACGATTACTCAAGTTTTTAATACAAAAGCACGTCGAGAAAACCTTTTGTCCTTAAGTAAAATAGAATTTCTTTCTATTGTAAAAGAAACCGTCTTTGTAATTCTAATAGTCATTGGAATTATTGTTGCTGGATTTATAACCTACCAATCTAACCAAGTTTACGGAACACCATCATTACCACTTACACGGTATATGGTTTCACAAATATCAAATGGGATTTCTTTATTCTCAGTCATCATATTAGTAATTTATGCTGGTGAAGCAGTGCACAGAACTCGTAAGAATAAAACCTTTGAGTTTTATGACGCATTACCCGTTAGTAATAGCACACTGTACCTTTCTAAAATCATCTCATTAATTGGAGTAGCCGTTGTTCTAACACTTTTGAATATAGTTGTTGGGGTCCTATACCAAACCTTTAATGGCTATTTTAATTATGAATTAGGAATGTATTTTACTTATAATTTTACAAAAATATTTCCAAGTTATATCATGACTTTGCTTTTGGCATTTTTTATTCATGTGTTAGTAAATAATAAATTCTTAGGTCATTTTATAGTTATCGTAATTTATATAGGCTTACCGCTTCTTTTAACTCTGGCATTTAAAACGTCTAATCCATTAGTTATTTTTGGTGGTACACCGGATAGTTTTTTAAGTGATTTAAATGGATTTGGCCATTATATGGTTGGTGAATTTTGGTTGAATTTATATTGGATTTTACTGACTTGTATACTTGCCGCCATTGGAATGATTTTCTGGAATCGTGGCTTCTTTTCATCAGCAAAAGAACGTTTGCGTATTGCAAAACAACGCTTGACAGGTAAAACTATCGCGTATACCTTATTATTTATTTTGGCTTTTGTTTCTGTAGGCGCTTACAGTTATTATAATTTAAAAGTACTAAACCAATTAGAAGATGGTAATTTTAGCGAGAAATTAAATGCCGATGCCGAGAAGAAATATGGTAATTATATTGATAAACCACATCTTCAGGTAATTGATTTAAAAGCATTTATTGATATTTTTCCTGAGGATAGAAGAATAGCTGCAAAAGGAGAATTTCAAGTGACAAATAAATTTGATGTTCCAATTGACACTTTATTGATGGAGATTAAATTCCCTATAGCCGATACTAAAATAACTAAAGTGTTCTATAACGGAACGGAGCTAAAGCCTTTCCTAAAGGATCGCGCCTATAGACTGTTTATTTACAAACTACCCACAGCTTTGCAACCAAAAGATACTGCATCTTTGGTGATAGAGACCAAAGTAACTACTCATGGATTTACAATGGATAGAGAAACGGCAGTGTTATCAAATGGAACATTTTTTACAGATGCCATTTTTCCATCATTTCATTACGAGCGTGTTTTAAGTGATAACGGAGTTCGTAAGAAATATGGTTTAAAAGAGTTAGACTTTTTATACCCTCAACGAACAGACAGCACGGCACTAAAGAAGAATTTATTTAATGAAGATGGTGATTATATGAATTTTGAAGCAACATTAAGTACTTCAAAAGGCCAAACCGCGATTGCCCCAGGGGTCTTAACCAAAAAGTGGGAGGAAAACGGAAGAGAATACTACAATTATAAATTGGAAGATAAAAGCGATTATTTTTTCAGTTTTGTGTCTGCAGCTTATGATGTTGAGAATGATTCTTGGACAGCGCCAAGCGGAAAAAAAGTGAATATAGAAATCTATCATTCACCTAAGCATAAAAAGAATTTGGAATATTTTATAAAGGGAATTAAAATAGCTTTGGATTATAATTCTAAGAATTTTTATGAATATCCTTATTCAGTAATTAGGGTTATAGAATTCCCTGCACATACCAATTATGCGCAGTCATTTGCAACTGCAATTCCATATTCTGAGGACTTTGGATTTATTGCTGATTTTTCAAAAGCTGAAAGCTATAACTATGCATTTAGAGTAACCTCTCATGAGGTTGCCCACCAATGGTGGGGTCATATTGTTACACCTAGTAAAACGTCTGGAGCAAATATCATTTCAGAAACCTTAGCGGAATATGCTTCTTTAATGACGATGAAGCAGGAGTATGGTGAAAACGGAATTAAATCGTTTTTAAAGAATTCATTAGATAAATATTTACGTGGAAGACAGTTTAGTTTTAAACCCGAACGTTCATTGATGGATGTTGAGACCGGTCAGTATATTTGGTATGAAAAAGGCTCAATGATCATGTATGACTTGCAAGATGTTATGGGAGAAAACGTGGTTAATACGGGGCTTAGAAGCTTTTTGGAAGAGTTTAAATACAACGAAAAAGGGTTCTATCCAACTTCAGAAGATTTATATAAAGCACTATATGCGGTGACGCCAGATTCTTTAAAATATAAAGTTACCGATGGTTTTAAAGAGATTGTTTTGTATGAAAATAGGGTAATGGATGCCAAAACTAAGGAATTGGATAATGGTAAGTGGGAAACAACCTTTACAGTCAACTCTAAGAAAATTTATTATGACGATAAGGGTAAAGAGAAAGAAGTTGATGCGAAGAGAGATTTGGTTGATATTGGCTTATTTGGTGAAGATGTTTTAAATGATGATGGTGTCGCTATTAAAAACCCATTTTATTTTGAATTGAAGTGGTTGAATTCTGGAGATAATACCTTCACGATTGTAACCGATAAAAAACCTTTAAAAGCGGGAATAGACCCTTATAATAAATTGATAGATCGTAACTCTGATGATAATTTAAAATCTATTGAAGAGTAGGGTAAACTTAAACTTAGAGGATTAAATTGTTTTAAAAGCGAGGGTTCTATTCCTCGCTTTTTTATTTAGCTAATCCTAGATACATCCAATTGCCACTCTCTTTTACAAATGCAGATTTTTCATGGATGACCTCTATCTTTCCATTTTCAAAATAATAGGCATTAAAGGTAACAGTGCCTTTTTCATCAGTTAATAGTCCTTTGCTAGTTTCCAATACCTCTAATCGAATCCAATTCACCGATTTTGCCCAGTTTTCAATGGCTTTTTTTTCTTTTACCGGTCGAGCAGAAGAATGATGACTTTTCATTAAATAATCGCCATTTGCCATTGTAAATGCTGTATATCGAGAGCGCATTAATTGCTCGGCAGTTGTTACAGCAGATAAATCTTTATGTGCTATTTCACAGCATTCAGTATATTTTTTATTAGTTCCGCAAGGGCAGTTCATAATTTTTTTGATTTCAATTGGGCCCAATGTGCCTAATTATGTTGAGATTTGCAGGTTAAAAACAAACAATGAATAATCACTTAAAAGGTGTTCTTTATGTTGCTTTGGGGGCTGCAAGTTATGGAATACTTGCAACTTTTGTAAAATTTGCGAATAACGAGGGTTCGGGAACTGCAGGTTTGGCTTTCTCTCAATATTTTTTTGGTGTTATCGCTTTAACGGGTTTGTCTTTTTTATTTTTAAAAAAGAATAATCTAAAGGAAAAGAAGATATCCAACACTAGGAGCTCTAAAATAAAGCTGATGCTTTTTGGGTCTTTTTTGGGGCTTACCAGTAGTTTTTACTATTTAGCTATTAATTATATACCAGTTTCTGTGGGTATAATTTTGCTTATGCAAACCATATGGATGGGGGTTGTGCTGGAGATTTTTATTTCAAGATCTTTAGTGACTAGAACAAAAATAATTGGCGCTATTGCAGTAATCATCGGAACCTTTTTGGCGGCTAAAGTATTTGAGGTTGATGCAGATCTAAACCTTTATGGGATTATATATGGTTTATCGGCTGCGGTCTGCTATACGGGGACATTGTATGCTACTAGTCGAGTAGGGCTAGAGTTGCCATTACTTACAAGAAGTAAATATTTAGTAATTGGTGGTCTGATTGTAATTATGATGTTTTGGAACGTTCAAATTATTAGGGAGTTTGATTGGTTGGTATATTTAAAATGGGGTGCTTTTCTTGGTTTTTTTGGAACAATATTGCCTCCAATATTATTTAATAAAGGGATACCTATTATTGGCACTGGATTGGGAAGTATAATTTCTGCTTTGGAAATCCCAATTTCCGTATTTAGTGCTTATTTAGTTTTAAACGAAGAAATAAGCGCATTGCAGTGGTTAGGAATAATGATAATTTTAGTTTCTGTGATTTTTATCAATTTAAGGAAAACAAAAAAGACCATAAACAGTATGCTATAATTGCTTAGCAATAAGATTTTTGTATTTGTCAATATACGTATAGAAGAGCATTTTTAAACTTATTGTATCTTACATACATAAAAAAATAATAATGAAAAACATCATCAAAAAAAGTGCTATCGTATTATGTTCACTATCGCTTTTTCAATGTGGTTCTTTGAAAAAACAAGGTATAGAAGATGATAATTGGTATTCTATGTTTAATGGAAAGGATATTAATAATTGGACTACCAAAATCCATCACTATAAAGTTGGTGAGAACTATGGAAATACCTTTAGGGTT
>TARA_R110000868_G_scaffold13903_8_pt1 | contig 67549 bp, 56 predicted proteins | sample TARA_R110000868 | Tara Oceans TARA_R110000868 (sample SAMEA4397489) | marine metagenome | biome: Polar Biome; feature: [SRF] surface water layer (ENVO:00010504); material: water (ENVO:00002006), including particulate matter (ENVO:01000060) such as... | depth 5 m | reverse complement strand
CGGCCAGGGCTCCCGCGCCGCCCACGGCCAGGGCGCCGGTCAAGGCCGCACCCGCGCCCAGGGCCGGGCCGCCCGTCACCAGGGCCGACGCCAGGCTGGGGATGAACAGGGCCAGCATGGCCAGCAGGATGGCCGCGACCAGGATGGTCAGGGCTTCGTAGATGTCGGGATTGGCCGAGGGCTGGAGCTGGTCGAAGATCGCCCGCGCGCCCGAGACCACGATGGCCAGGGCCAGAACCTTCAGTCCGGACGAGACGACATAGCCGAGCGGCCGCTCGGCCAGGAAGGCGGACTTGTTCCAGATTCCGAACGGCAGGAGCACGAAGCCGCCCAGGGTGACGATCTTGAACTCCAGCAGGGAGACGATGATCTGCAGGGCCAGCACGGCGAAGGCCAGCATGATGCCGATCATGGCCAGGCCCAGGATCAGGGCGTCGGCCATGTTGCCGACGATATCCAGGGGATTGTCGACGGGCGCGGGCGTCTCGCCGAGCGCCTTCACGATCTCCCAGCCCTGGGCCAGGATGGCCCCGGGATTGAGGAATTCCTCGCGGCTCAGCGAGCCGCCGCCGGCCGTCAGTCCCAGCTCCAGAAAGCCGGCGTAGACGGTCTCGGACAGCTGCTGCCAGTCATTGATCAGCCAGGCGAAGGCGCCGATCAGCAACACCTTGCCGAAGCCGGAGGCCAGGACCTCCCGGTTCGGGGACAGGGCCCACTGAATGCCGGTCAGGGCGACGACGAGGACGATCAGCAGGCCGAACACCCCGTTGACCGACCCCTGCAGGGCGTCGAACCCGGCCGAGATGGTGTTGGAGAACACCACCATCAGCTCATTGGGCGTCTCTACTCCGACCGTCATCGCCAGACGCCCTCAGTCGCCGGCGTGGGACAGGGGGTCGAAACGCGGTGCCGTCGGCGTCCCGGCCTGGCGGCCCCAGCGCTGGTGACGGGCGGCGTCGCCAGAGGCCCGGTCCGCCGCGTCCCGCGCCGTGGCCTCGGCCAGAAGGCGGGACTGGGCCAGCATGATGGTGCGCAGCGCCGCCAGGTCCTCGGCCAGGACCGCAAGAAGCTGGTTGGACGATTGCACCGCCGCCGTCTGGCCGCTCGCCGCCTGGCTGGCCGACAGGGCCCCGGCGAGGCGTTGCGACCGCCCCTGCCCCATCCGCTCCAGTTCCGCGGCCGTGCGGGCCACATCCTCGGCCGTGCGGCGGGCGTTGGCGGTTCTGGCCCGGCCCTGCTCCAGCAGGTCCAGCATGTCGGAACCCGACAGATCCTCGGGATAGAGGTTGCGGAACTGCTGCTCCAGGCCGCTGACCGAGCCGGCGATGCCGCGCGCCGTGCGCGCCAGCTCGGCCATGTCCTGGAGCGACTGGCTCGACTGCGCGAGGTGACTGTAGGGCGAGGCGGCCAGGCTGCGCGCCTCATTGGCCAGGCTCTCGAGCTGACGCGCCGCCTGCAGCGCGTTCTCGATGTGATTGCGCGGGTCGAACACGACCTGCTGGGCCGGGGCCGGCGACGCGGCCAGCAGACTGACCGCCGCAAGCCCGGTTCCCAGGATCGAGGCGAGCCTATTCGGCCGCGAGCGGGCCGGCGAAGGCGTCGAGAACGGAATCCACATTTTGCACTCCCTTGGCTTTGAGGAATTCACGGGCGAAGGTGCCCGGTCGGCGGTCGTCAGGTCCGGATCGCTCCAGAATGGCGTCCATCAGGGTCTGGTCTTCGGGCGCGCTCGAGCCGCACAGGGCGAGCGCCACGCCGGTCAGTCGCAGGTCGAACAGTCGTCGCCCGCGCGGCTGGCGCCAGTAGTAGGCCCGCTTGGGGGTGGCGAAGGCGATCAGCTCCAGCTGTCGCCGGTTCAGGCCGAAACCGCGGTAGAGCTCGGCGGAGGCCGGCTCCAGCGCGCGGGGATTGGGCAGAAACACCTGGGTCGGGCAGCTCTCGATCAGGCTGGCGGCGATCGGCGAGGCCGCCACGTCGTCGAGACTCTGGGTGGCGAAGACCACGCAGACCCGCTTCTTGCGCAGGGTCTTGAGCCATTCCCGGATCCGGGCGGCGAAGGCGGTCTCGCCGAGGAACAGCCAGGCCTCGTCCAGCACCAACAGGGTCGGCCGGCCGTCGAAACCCTGTTCGAGATGGTGAAACAGGGCCGAGAGCACCGGCGCCACCGCCGACGGCGTCCCCATCAAACTCTCCAGTTCGAAGGTGTCGAACCGGGTCGGCGTCAGGGCTTCCCCCTCCCCGTCCAGCAGCGCGCCATGGGGCCCCTTCAGGGTCAGCGGCTCCAGGGCGGCGGCGACCGCCTTGTCCTGGACCAGGGCGCAGAACACCGTCAGCGTCCGCTGCGACACCGGCGCCTCGGACAAGGCCGACAAGGCCAGCCAGATCTCCTCCCGCACCCTCGGCGCCGGCTCCAGCCCCGCCAGGCGCACGGTCTCGGCGATCCATTCCGACGCCCAGGCCCGCTCATCCTCCCGATCGATTGCGGCCAGGGGCTGGAGCGAGACCCGGGCGCCCGGCTCCAGCGCCTGCCATCGCCCTCCGGCCGCGAGCGTCGCGGCCCGCGCCGACCGGCCCTTGTCGAAGAATACGACCCGGCCCCGCGGATAGCGGAACCACTGCAGGGCCAGGAAGGACAGCAGGGCGCTCTTGCCCGATCCGGTCGGCCCCACGACCATGGCGTGGCCGACGTCGCCGACGTGCAGCACCAGACGGAACGGGGTCGCGCCGGTCGTGCGCGCGGTCGCCAGCGGCGGCCCCTGCAGGTTGGCGTCCTCGGCCGGCCCGGCCCAGACGGCGGAAACCGGCAGCAGATCGGCCAGGTTCAGGGTCGAGACCAGAGGCCGGCGCACATCCGCATAGGGTTCGCCGGGCAGAGAACCCAGCCAGGCCTCCACCGCGTTGAGATCCTCGATCCGGGCCACCAGCCCCTGGGCGTTGAGCGCCGCCTCGATCGCCCTGGCCTTGGCCGCGGCCCCCGCCTCGCTGGCGTCCAGCACGGTGACGGTCACGGTCAGGTAGCCGAAGGCGCAGCTCTCCGCTCCCAGGGCGGCCAGGGCCCCGTCGCATTCCTCGGTCTTGGAGGCCGCGTCCGTATCGAGGAGCGGCACCTCCTCCCTGGTGATGGCCTCGCGCAGCAGGACGCCGACGCCCTTGCGCTTGGCGAACCAGCGTTTCCTCAGCTTGACGATCTCCCGCTCGGCCTCGGGCTTGTCCAGGCCGATCCAGCGCGCCGTCCAGCGGTATTCGAACGGCAGGGCCCCGAGCGCGTCGAGCAGCCCGGGCCGGGTCATCGACGGCAGGCCCCGCACCGAGACCACCTTGAGCCAGCGGTCGCCCAGCCGGGGCGCGACCCCGCCGGTCAGGCCGGCATCGGCCAGCCAGGCGTCGAGGAACATCGGCGTCTCGGGCGGCCGCACCGCGAAGGACGTCGGCGACACGCTGTCGTGCAGCCAGGTCAGAAGGTCCGCGTCGCCGAGCCGTTCGATCTCTGGCAGGGCGTCGGACAACAGGTCGAGCGTCGTATCGGCCTCGCGCCCGAAGGTCGCCAGCGACAGCCGCCAGTCGTGGCCGCCCCGGGCCAGGCCGTCGAACAGCCAGCGCTCCATGCGACGGGTCTCGTCGGCCGGCGGCAGCCAGGTCAGGGCCAGGCGAAAATCCGTCTCGAACGCCAGATCAGCGTCCTCGAAACGGATCCGGCGCTCGGAATCCAGCAGCCAGGCGACATCGAGTTCAAAGGCGCTCTCCGGATAGGCCGTGGCCGGACGGCGGCGCGCCTCCATATGCAGGCACCAGCCGGACCCGAGCCGTTTCAGGGCGTTGTTGAGCCGGGCGCGCACCGCCATCAGCTCGCCCTCGGTCGAGGATTCCAGATCGGGCCCCCGAAACCGGAACCCGGCCGTGAAGGCGCCGTCCTTGTTCAGGACCACGCCGGGCGCGACCAGGGCGGCCCAGGGCAGATGATCGGCCAGGGCGGCCGGACGTCTGCGATGTTCGTCGAGGAACCGCATCGCGCCCTCACCCGTCCAGATGGCCGGGCAGCGCCAGATGACGACGCAGCACATCGAAGAAGCGCCGGTCTGACCGGGCGGCCCACAGGCCGATCGCATGGGCGACCGCCCACCAGAGCAGGCCCAGCCACCAGATGCGCAGCGCCAGGCCCAGCACCAGGGCGATCGTGCCCATGGCGATGGCGTAGCCGCGCGGCATGCCAGCCATCAGCACCGGCTCGGCCAGGGCCTGGGCCACCGGCAGTTCCCACCCGTCCGGCCGCGGGTCCATCACCCGATCTCCACGCCGCCGGCGAAGCCGAAGAAGTCCAGGAAGAAGGTCGAGGCGGCGAAGGCGATCGACAGGCCGAACATGATGCCCAGACCCCGGCGCATCGACGAGCCGTTCTCGCTCATGGCGATGCCGGCCCCGAAGACGACCACGGCCACGACCGCGGCGGCCTGGACCACCGGTCCGGTAATCGACTGCACCACCTGCTGCAGCGGCCCTTCCCAGGGCATGCCCGAACCTCCGGCCAGGGCCGGTCCGGCCAGCATCAGGCCGCACGTCATCGCTGCGCCGAACAGGCGGCGCCCCAGTCTCCGTTGCATGATCTGCTTCCTTTGTTTCAGCGCAGGTCACTGCGCAGCGACTCATTGCAAGCAAAGAATCCCGCGCACTGTCAATCGTTTTGTATAAGTAATTTCAATGACTTGCTGACGACTTGTTGACGACTTGCATCAACTCTGGAAACGACTTGGCCTACGTCGGTCCCGAGGACCTGTTCCCAACTCGTCGGATGAGTTGCGACGACTGGCGGTCGGTCTGCTCGCGACGGAGCGCCCCTGGTCGCGCGCGGCATATGCAGCCGCAGGCGGCTGACGGCGATGCCCGCCTTGCGCCAGCATGACTGAACTTGCGCCTTCGCCCGTCTCCCCGGACCCGGCCAGGGCTCCGAGGGTGGCGGTTTGGCAATACGAGAGTTTGATCACTCCGGGTGCTCAAACAGGGAGCCTGAAAACTCCACTATTTGACATTCCTTCATTTTGATCACTATAAGTGCTCAAATGTCAGGTAAGCTAAACAAGCTGGAGCGGCTGTTGCCGGAGGGTCTGGTGGTGGACTCCGCCTGGCTCAACGAGCACGGCTACTACAATTCGCTCCGCGCCAAATACGTCGCCGCCGGCTGGCTCGAGCAACCCGCCCGCCGCGTCTATCGCCGCCCGCGCGGCACGCTTGACTGGCAACTTGTCGTCCTGTCGCTGCAAACGCTGCTCGACCACCGACTTGTCGTCGGCGGCCGCACCGCGCTCGAACTCCAGGGGTTCGGCCACTATTTGAACCGCGAGGTCCGGGAGGTTCATCTGTACGGCCTGACCCGGCCGCCGACCTGGCTGAACGACCTCAAGCTCGGCGTCGCCTTCCTTTATCACAACCCGGCCAGGCTATTTGGCCACGCCGCCTGGTTCGGGCTCCGGGGTCAGGAGCCTTCCGGGCCGGCGGATCCCTCTGCCTGGGGCCAGGCAGGCGTGGCCGACATGCCCATAGGCCACTGGAAATGGCCGATGCTTGTCTCGACGCCCGAACGGGCCCTGCTCGAACTGCTCGACGAACTCCCCGACCGCGAGACGTTCGATCAGGTCGACGCCCTGGTGGAGGGCTTGGCCAATCTCAGCCCGCGTCGCCTGCAACTACTCCTCGACGACTGCCGGAGCATCAAGGTCAAACGGCTGTTCTTCTTCTTTGCCGATCGTCACGGTCACGCGTGGCTGAAGCGGCTTGACCGGCGCTCGGTTAACCTCGGCAGCGGCAACCGCATGCTCGCCAAGGGCGGGCGGCTCGATCCGACCTACCGCATCACCGTACCGGAGGACTTCAATGCCGTTCGGTGATCTCTACGAGCGCCAGGTCCGGCTGTTGATCCGCACTCTGCCATTCGTGCTGGCCGAGACCGAATTCGCCCTGAAGGGCGGCACGGCCATCAATCTGTTCGTCCGCAATCTCCCGCGTCTTTCGGTCGATATCGATCTGACCTATCTGCCCGTCGCCGAACGGGCCGCGTCCCTGGCTGCGATCGACGCCGGCCTGAGGCGGATCGCGGCCGCCATGGCCGAACGACTGCCCCGCGTCGCGGTGACGCCTGGCCAGGCGCGGCCCGAGGGCACGATCGACAAACTTCTCGTCGCCGCGGACGGAGTCCAGATCAAGATCGAGGTCACGCCCGTATTGCGCGGCACGGTGTTCGCCCCGGAACTGCGGGGCGTCACGCCGGCGGTGGAAGACCGGTTCGGCTTCGCCGAAGCCCGGATGGTCTCTCTCCCCGACCTCTATGCCGGAAAGATCGCCGCCGCCCTGGACCGCCAGCACCCGCGCGACCTGTTCGACGTGCGCGACCTTCTGGCCAATGAAGGCGTGGACGATCAACTGCGGCAGGCCTTCATCGCCTATCTGATCAGCCACCCTCGCCCGATGGCCGAAGTGCTGCGTCCGCGCCGCAAGGATATCGCCGGGGAGTTTCGCCGAGGCTTCGTCGGCATGACGCTGGAGCCGGTCAGCCTCGACGAACTGATCACCGCGCGCGAAGCCCTCATCACGATCATCGTCGATGATATGCCGACCGCGCATCGCGACTTCCTGATCGGCTTCAAATGCGGCGAGCCGGATTGGTCGCTCGTAGGCCTGCCGGGCATCGCCGACCTGCCGGCGGTACGCTGGAAGCAACGGAATCTGGACCAGCTCGCGCCCGGCCGACGCGACCACCTGGTGGAAGGGCTGCGCGCCGTCTGGCCGTCGTAAAGCGGCGCCGCAACCGGAACGACCACGCCCGGACATCGCCCTCCTGACTGGACTGACCGGACCGGCGCGTGGCCGCGCCGCCGGCCGCGCCCGCATCACCAGGCCGCGGCACCGAAGCGCGTCTCCAGGCGTCGCGATGTCAGGGATCCACCCGCAAGCAGCATAGCGCCGTCGCGCCCTGTCCTCACGCGAGCGGCGTCAGCCGGTAACGATCCGCCTCAAGCCCTTCGACGGCGAGCACGGCCTCCACCCGTCGGCCCTGGGCCGTGCGCCGGATATGGACGATCCGGTCGACCGCCTGGGCGATCGCGCGCCGGGGCGGCCGGGCCACCACTTCGATGATCAGATCCTCGACACGACGCAGCACGTCTTCGGCGGAGTTGGCGTGGATCGTCGACAGGCCACCGGGATGCCCGGTGTTCCAGCTCTTCAGGGTCTCCAGCGCGGCGGCGCCGTCGCGCATTTCACCGACCACGATCCGGTCCGGACGCATCCGCAGCGCATCCCTCACCAGATCGACCACCCCGATGACGACCGGCGCGCGCCGGGTCAGCACCGCGACCACGTCCCAGGCCGAGCACTGCAGTTCCGGCGTGTCCTCGATCAGGAAGACCCTGTCCCCGGAATAGGCAGGCTCCGCCAGCACCGCATTGGCCAGGGTGGTCTTGCCCGAGCCGGTCCCGCCGGAGATGAGGATGTTGCGGCGTTCGGCCGCCGCCTGTCGCAGCGCGTCCGCCTGGGTCTCCGTCATCACGCCGTCGCGAACATAGTCGTCCAGCCTCCAGATCACGGCCGGCCGCTTGCGGATCGAGAAGGCCGGCGCCGCGACGATCGGGGGCAGCAATCCCTGGAACCGTTCGCCCGTCCCCGGCAGGACGCCGGACAGACGCGGGTCCTCGCGCGCCACCGTCTCCCCGACATAGTCGGCGATGAGCTTGATGGCGCGCTCGCGCGCTTCCGGCGAAAGGGTCTCGCCGGTGTCGCGACGCCCCTCTCCGCTCCGGTCGAGCACCAGCCGCCCATCGGGATTGGCGAGGATCTCCACCACGGCGGGCTCCTCCAGGGCTGAGAGAACCGTAGGCCCGAGCGCGTGGCGCAACGCCTCCAGCTTGCGTTCCGCGACGATCGGATGGATCGCCATCAGGTCGAGGGGTCAAACGAGCGGGGTTCGCCGGCGACCGTGTCGGTCGCGGTCCGGCCCGCGACGATCCGCGCCGCGGTCGCGTCAAGCAGCCGTTCGATGCGCCGGTCCACGGCCGCCTGGACCGTCGGGTCCTGGTCGACCACGGCGTCCGGCAGACGCAGGAAGAAGGCCCGCGCCACCTCGATCAGAAGCTCCTGGACGATCTGCATGTCCCTCGCCGTCGACCGCATGTGGTCCCTCAGCGAGCGTTCGAGCTGCAGCAGCCGATCCTCGGGATCGGCATGGGGCGATTTCTGCAGCCCCCGCGAGATCGCCCGCCCGGCGGCCTGGCTGAGCGGCATCCGGCCGGCCCGCGCCTCGCGATTGAGGGCCGTCGCGAGCTTGGGATCGGTGAGATAGACCTGCACGCGGGCGGTCTGGGGGTTAGTCCTTGGCATTGCCTGGTCCTTGCAACTGATCGAGGGCCGCCTGTTGTGCGGCCATCTCCTGCGCCACCCGCCCGTAGATATCGGCCGCCCTGGCGGCGACCTTCTTGTCGTCCATGGCCGCCACCACCTCCTTGAACAGCGGCAGGCTCGCCTCCGCATCCTCCCCGAGGCTGCGACGCCCCGCCCACGGATGAGGGGCGCGGGGCGGAACGTCGAGGCGGCGGCCCTGATCGGGCGCGGCCTCCCCCGCCCGGCTCCGGAACGGTTCGCGCCGGTCATAGAGAAGTTTTTGGGTTCGAAGCGGCCGATGCCCCGCCAGGAACAACAGCTGCTGGTCGTCCGGCAGCGCGCGAATCTCCCCCGGCTCCAGCAGGGGCCGTTCGATCTGCGAGCGCGACACCGAGCTGCGGCCCGCCCCCAGACCGGCGGGGCCACTGCGGCTGGTGCGGGTCTCCGTCACCGAGCCCGTCAGCTTCGACACCTTGTCCTGGGTCAACGGATCCAGGGCCGAGAAGGCCGTATAGACCGCGCAGTTGTCGAGGATGGTGTTGTGCGGGCCATAGGTCTCGACGATGTCGTTGAGCGACTGGGCCACGAACATCGCCTTGACCCCGTAGCCGCTCATCAGGCGCAGCGACTTCTCGAAGAAGGCCAGCCGCCCCAGGAGCGGGAACTCGTCCATGACCATCAGCAGCCTGTGGCGCTTCTCCCGGCCGGTCGCGTCCCTCGTCTCCTCCGCCGTCAGGGCCTGGGCCGCGGAATAGAACATCAACCTCACGAGCGGCCGCAGCGCGGCTGCGTCCGCCGGTGCCACCTGGACATAGAGCGACACCGGCGCCCCGGCGCACATCAGATCGCCCATGGCGAAGTCCGACGCCGACAGCGCGCGCTCCACATCCTCGCCGGCCAGCCATTTCAGATAGGACCGCGCCGTTCCCTGCACCGAGGTCCGGAACCGGTCGTGCATGGCGGCATAGCCCTTCACCGCCGTCCGGATGAACGGATGGGTCTCGGGCTTCCCGTCCGCGCCCGACCGGTGGAGGGTCTTCATCATCGCATCGGCCGCATCGTCGAGATCGGCCAGGAGCTCGCGCACCCTGAGCAGGGTCTTGTCGGCGTCCCGGGCGGTGTAGAGGACATGCAGGATCACGGCTTCGAGGATTTCCGAGGCGGCCTTGTCCCAGATCGCCTCATCGTCCCGCGCGCCGCCGGGATCGGACAGTATGGCCACCAGACGCTGGACCTGCGCCAGTTCGCCGGGTCCCGGCCGGATCTCGGCCAACGGATTCCAGCGCGCGGACGCCGGATCCCGCGGCGCGAAATAGAGGACGTGCGAGAACCGCGCCCGCCAGCCGGCGGTGATCCGCCACAGTTCGCGCTTGGGATCGTGGACCAGGACGCTCGGCGTCCACGACAGCAGCGTCGGGATGACGTGGCCCCGTCCCTTGCCGCTGCGGGTCCCGCCGGTCACCAGCGTCGGTCGCAGGTCCGCCGTCGCCAGCAGCCTCCCCCTGAATACCCCCAGCACCGCGCCGGCCGGGCTGAGCAGACCCGCGCCGCGGACCTCGGCCCATCCGCCCCACCCCCGGATCCGGCGCGCCGTCCGTTCCCCGAAAAGCGAGCCCAGGCCCAGCCCCCCGACCGCGCCCATCAGGATCAGCGGCGCGCTGCGCGAGACCGCCGTACGGGCCTCGTCGCCGAACTCCCCGCGCCAGACCAGGATGGCCCAGGGCGGATAGAGGGCCAGGTCGGGATTAACCCTGAGCGCCGGTCCCAGCGCCGCGGCCCAGTGATAGGTCCAGGCGAACAGTTGCGTGGCCGCCTGCAGTCCCGCCAGCAGACCCAGACCGAGCAAGGCCAGCCGCGCCGGCACCTAGACCGCCCCGCCGGGAGGATCCCGCCGCTCGCCGGAAACGTCGAGAACCAGCAGCGGCGCGGCATCCAGCCGGCGCTGGTGATAGGCGACCAGGGCCTGCCGCAGGGCCGGGATCGGGCCGGAGTCGGCCAGCCGAAGGATGGAGACGGCCTCGGCTTCACGATCATGCAGGATCCGCTGCTCCGCCTGGGCCAGCGGCAGGAGCTGGCGGCCCACCCGCTCGAAGGCTTCCGCGAGGACCTGATTGCCCGCGCCTCGGACGATGCGGTCGAGATGTTCGGCCAGCCGCTTTTCCGGGGCGGCGGCCGACGGAACGGGTTCATCACGGTCCCGCACGGCCTCGGCCAGTTTCAGGCTCGTCGTCAGGCAATGGAGCCGGAAGGCGAACCGGTCCCGAACCAGGGCCGCGTCGATCCGCGAGGCGAGATAGCCGCCGAACGGCGCCCGTTCGACCAGGCCCTCGCCGCACAACCAGGCGAGGGCCTCGCGCACCGGCGTGGTCGACAGCCGCAATCGTCGGGCCTCCTCGATGATCACGATCGGCGTCCCGGGCGCATAGGCCCCCTGCTCGGACAGATGGCGAATGCTCTCCAGGGCCAGCAGGAAGGGATCGCGCTTTCGGGTCACGGCCGTCTCCAGGAAGGGAGCCGGGGTTTCTGGCGCGGATCGACCGGCTCGCCAATGAGTTGCAAGCCCGAATGGCCAAAAGCGCCATAAAACGTCGAGATATCCGCCGTGCGCCGTCGGTTCATCCGCCGCTTTGTGGCGGAGGAGCGCCGGTTGTGTACGGAAACGAAAGGATGAGCGTTGCCCACTGAAGCGTCCCGTCGCACCATCCCGTGTTTGAGAGGTTTCGCCGATGAGTGGAGTGCCGCCTGAACTGCCCCGTGACGGCGAGTTGCTTTCCGCGGCGGTCAAGGCGGTGCGCAAACATCGCGGCATGACCACAGCCGAGGTCGCCAGCGCCATGAACATGGCGCTCAGAACCTATGAACGCTTCGAGTCGGGCGCCACCCGCCTCAACCTGGACCACATCCACCGGTTCGCCGCGGCGACCAACAGCGATCCTTATGCGCTCATCCTGTCGGTCGTGATCGGATCGTCCGACCTGGCCCGACGCTGCGCCGACAACAAGATGGCGACCATCCTCACGGTAGCCATTCAGCGCTTCGACCAGGCCATCCAGGATCGCCTCATGGACCTGGACGCCCGCACCCTGATCGCCGCCATCACCGGCATGTTCGACACCCTGCTGGACGGCGACGAGACCAGCGAACAGGCCCAGGCCTGGCTGCAGACGGGCGCGGCCGAGCTGCTCTCCAAACGCCCCAAACCTGGGCGCTGACCCCTCAATATACTCCAGATATAGCTTTTCAGACGGTCAAGCCGCGCGCTCACTCCCTGCGCCACATCCGTGGCGATCAACCCAAGGAGAAACCGTGATGACCCCCACGCCCAAACTCCGACTCGTCGGCCTGGGAAGCGCCAAGGCGCTTACCCGGGATGGCGAGGAAGGACCGTACCTCGAACTGATGTTCGTGAAGAGCCGCACTCCGGCCTGAACGGTTGAGTGGTCGCCCCCAAAGGGGCGGCCACGGAGGCCTTATACTGAAGCCGCATACAGGCCATCCCTGTCCGGAAGCCCTCGCGTCCGGGAAAATCTCCGTCGACGCTCTCTGCGGCCCATTCGAAATCGCGAGAAAGTTCATTCCTCCCAGCCCGATGACGAGCCTGGGCGCCGCGTCCGACCCGTTGGCGGCCTGGCGCTTTGCAGGTCACTGACAACCACGGTCCGGATGTGCGGGGTCGGGAAGGAGCCATTGAATATACTCCAGATATAGCTTTTCTGCGGGCAACACCGAGCGCTCACTGGGGCTGCCACACCCGTGGCGATCAACCCAAGGAGACTGTGATGACCATGCCCAAACTCCGCCTTGTCAGCTTCGGCAGCGCCAAGGCGCTCACCCAGGACGGGGAAATCGGTCCGTACTTCGAACTGCTGATCGTCCAGAGCCGCACCCCGGCCTGAACAGAAGGGCGGTCGTCCTCGTGGCGACCGCCCCGAGGCCCGTCATCCGGAGGCCCCATGGCACGCCAGGTCACCCTCGCAGCCGGTCTGCATATGGTCGGAATACGTGACGACGTGGTCATTCTCGACGTCGGCGCGGACCGGTACTCGTGTCTCGTCGGCGGCGGAAATCAACTCACGCCGGTCGGATCAGGCGCGGTCTCGGCAGACGACGACGTCCTGCAAGAGCTTCAATCGGCCGGACTCATCGCCTCCGATCCAGGAGCGCCGACCTGCCGCTCGCCGGTGGCGCCGCGAGGCGAACTGACCGCCGGGGAATATCCCGGGCGGATCAAGCGTCTGGACACCATGGTCCGGACTCTGGCGGCGACCGCGGCGTTCCGGAACCAGTCCCTGTCGCAACTGATCGACGACGCAGGCCCCCGGCGCAGCCGGTCGGCGCGTGTCGACTGCCGGAGGGTTTCGGCCCGGGCGTCCGCCTACCGCACCGTCCTGCCCTTCATTCCGTTCGAGGGGCTATGTCTTCAACGGGCCTGGCAGCTGCGACGCATCCTCGCGTCCGACGGCCAGCCCGTGGACTGGGTCTTCGGGGTCAAGACCTGGCCCTTCTTCGCTCACTGTTGGCTCCAGATCGACGACCTCGTGATCGGTGACCGGTTCGACCGCGTCCGCTCCTTCACCCCCATCGCCGTGTTCTGAGGTGGGCGACTATCTGATCGTGTCCCGGGGCTCCGCGTCGGCGGTGAACGCAAGGGCCGACGCCCTGCGAGACCGGGCGGTCGCCGCGGGCATGACCGTCTCGAGCCTCGGCGAACGGACCTGGCTGGCGGTCGACGGACCGTCGCCTCCTGCCACCCTGGTCGTGGGAGGCTGGCGGCTGATCGGTCAGGTCTTTCACCGCGAGCATCGCATCGTCAGGACGGACACGGACCAGGAACCCTGGAGCTACGAACGCAAATTGTTCGCGCGGTTCTGGGGCCGGTTCGTGGGGGTTCGAATATCGGCTCAAGGCGAGGTGGCGGAGATCCTGCGTGATCCTTGCGGGGGCCTGGACTGCATCGCGTGGGAGGATGACGGCCTGACGATCGTCGCATCCGCAGTGCCGGCCTGGCTGCCGGTTCCGCGCTCCTGGTGCATCGCATTCGATCGCGTCGCCCAGGCACTGCATGATCCGTTGCTCGTGTGGGAGGACCTGCTGCTCGACGGTCCGGTCGCCATCTTTCCCGGAACCATCCAGCCGGCGCCCCTTGAGACCCTTCCGACCGCGCTTTGGTCGCCCGCGGCCATCGTCCGGCGCGGAGCGGCGGAACCTGTTGCCGACGCCGAAGCCGCCGCGTCGCTGACGATGTCGCTGGACGACGCCGTTCGGGCGCTGGCTCTCGCCGCCGGCCCATTGGCAGCGGAAGTGTCGGGCGGACTGGATTCCAGTCTCGTGGCGGCCAGCCTCATCCGCGTCCGCGAGGATGTGGCTCCATGGATCAATCTTTACGGGGCGGAGGCCCAATCCGATGAACGTCCCTATGCGATCGCCCTGGGTGCCGCGCTCGGGATCGATATCCTCAGCGTCCCCCATGCCACCGGGCCGCTGACCGAAGCCGACTTCGAAGCCATTTCCCGAGGCGTCCGTCCGGGCCTGGCCGGGATCGACATGCACCACGATCGTGACTGGTCCGATCGCCTCCGGACTGCCGGCGCGACGGCGATCATGACCGGTCGGGGCGGAGATTCCATCCTGCTGCAGGGTGCGACAGCCGACGTGTTTACCGATCTCTGGCGCGCCCGTGGCTGGAGATCGTTGACCTCCCCTGCCCTCACCGGGCTCGCCAGGCTGAATGAACGATCAATCTGGTCTCTGATCGCCGGGGCGCGAAGAGAGACCGAAGCCCGCCCCGCGCGACGCAATGAACTGATCACACCGATCGCTCACAGAACGGTTCCTCGCTGGCTCAATGACTGCGACGACCTCGGGCCCGCCAAGGTCTTGCAGATCGCCGGTCTGATCGACGGTATCGGCCGCCAATCCCCCTCCCTGCAGACCCGGACCCTCAGTGTGCTGACGCCCCTGCTGTCGCAACCGGTCGTGGAGACCTGCCTGGCCCTGCCCGCCACACAGCTCGTCCTCGGCCAGCGTGACCGCGGACTGGCGCGCTTCGCCTTCCGTGATCGCCTGCCCTCGATCATCAGCGAACGGCGCAGCAAGGGGGAGATGTCCGCCATCTATGGCCGGATGGTCGCAGACAACCTCGATTTCCTCCGGCCGTGGCTGCTCGACGGGCGGCTGGCGGAGGTCGGCCTGATCGACCGGGCGGCCGCTGAGGTCTTGCTTTCGCGCGACAATCTGATCTGGCGAGGGACCTATGGGGAAATCATGACGGTCGCGGCCGTAGAGGGATGGGTGCGGGCCTGGAGCCAGCGTCTGGTCCCGCTGTGACCCCGCCGCCGAGGGTCTCATCCAGCCAGCGAAGGATCTGGTCATAGACATCGAGGATATTGGCCGGGCTGATGTTGACGTGTCCCTCGCCCCAATAGGTGATGAGACGGGCTCGGCCGCCCTGGCGGTTGACCACGCTGAAAACCCGCTCCGCCTGGGACATCGGCACATAGTCGCGATCCGCGGTGATCAGCAGGATGGGCTGAGTGATCCGGTTCGCCGTCAGATAGGGGCTGGCTTCAAGGTAGCGCTCGCTCGCCGTCCACGGTGGACCGGGCATCCCGCCCTGGTTGGCCTCTACCCAACCCGTCTGCTGTCGCAGGGTCAGGCCTTCCTCCGGCATGGCGCGGCTGGCCGGGGTGAACTCGCCCCAGAGGCCCAGCAGGTCGGTGGCCGGAGCCCAGGCGATGTAGGTCTGATATCGCGTTGAACGACCCGCAGCGGCGACGGTGAAATATCCTCCGAAGCTATGCCCGAGAAGCGCCGTCCGGTCTCGTGGGAGGCCCGGCCAGGCGGCCCACATGGCGTCGACCGCCAGATCCGTATCGGTCAGAAAGCTCGCGATACTTCCGCTGCCTGAGGCGGCGACCGGAATTGAGGGCGAGAGGACGGCATAGCCCTCCGAGGCGAGCAACGCGGCCCGCGGCCCGTAAAGCAGGTTCGGCGGACTCAGAAAGCGTCCGTCATCGACCGCCCCGGGATAGGCGAGAACCACCACCCCCCTGGCCTCTTCCGGCGTCCGACCCGGCGGCAGGAAGAGCCAGCTTGTCGTCGACCGCCCCGAGGCGTCCAGGTGCGGCACGGGCACGGGCCGGGACAGGGATAGGTCCGCGAACCCTGCATTGACCTCGTCCAGTTCGCGGTCTTCGCCCGGCGCCAACAGCCTCAGGGTCTCCCTGCCGCGGTCGCGGCTGATCACGAGGGCGGCCTCCGCCGTAGCGGACAACACCGTCGTTTCGCCGGAAGGCGCGGTCCCCCCCAGCGGGATCGGACTCGCACCCGTCCGCAAGACCGCCAGGTGACCGGCTCCGTCGATCGCCAGCGCCCAATCCTGGCGGGGCGGCGCGTTGACGCGCAGACGGACGGGCTTCATCCGATCCGCGGTTCGGGCATCGGAGACATGGACATCGTGGGCGCTTCGGCGCGTCGTTCGGCTCGCCCCGACCTCCCACAGGCCGCCGCTCGCAAACAGGAGCGCCGTATCGTCGCCAAGGGCCGACAGTCTGCCCGGCGGCTGGTCCAGGTCCGCCGTGAGCGCGCGCGGCGGCTCTCCCGGGGCCAGGGCCTGCCAATCGAACCGGGAGGCGTCTCGCCGCCGCGCGTAGAGAACAGGGGTCTCGCCGACCCAGTCCGCGCGCACGCCCGCGAGCTGGTCGATGTCGCCGCCCGGCGGGAACGGGTCGAGGCCATGACGGTCAATACGGACGAGCGCGCCGTCCCGGTCCACGCGCGCCAGATCGCCGCTCGCCCATGGCTCTCCATCTCGCCGGACCCAGACCAGCAAGGCGTCGGAGGCGGCTGTCCACCGCAGCAGGTGCGGGGCCACATCCAGATCCGCGGGCAGAGAGGTCGCCCGTCCGCTCGAGACCTCAATCAGCTTCAGCCGCCCCCGCTCGGAGTTGCCGAACTGACGCACGCCGTCGGGACTGATCGGCACCGGAGAACCGGAGCGCAGCACCGCGATGGTGCGACCGTCCGGGGAGGCCGCCCAGTCCCGGATCAGGCCGGACGCCAGGGGCCGGACCTCCCGGCGAGCGACATCAAGCAGGACCAGCGACCGGTCGCGCGCGGGAGTTTGCGCCGTGGCCGCGCCGCCGCGCGTGTCGACCACGGTCCGGCTCGGCTCGCGCCCTCGGGCCTGGGCCGACCACTGGCGCGCGATCTCGACCTGGGCTCCCCCGGCGTAACGAAAGAGCCAGGGAAGCCCCTCGTCCGGAAGCACCGTCAATCCAAGCCGGTCATCATCAAGCCAGGTGGCGGTCGAGCCGGTAAACGGCGCATCCGGGGTCAGGCCGGTCCACCAGACGGTCCGGTCCGACATCTCGACCACACCCGCCTCGAACCGCTCGTCTCTGAGCCTGTAGATCAGCAGCCGCCGCCCGGACGGCGACCAGTCCCCGAGGAGCAGGCCGGGTCCCTCGGAAGCCGGCAAGAGACGTTCAGGCGACGTCCCGCCTCCGGTCTCCGCGATCCAGAGTTCGCTGAGGGTCCAGACCGACCGGTGGTCGAGGTCGAAGGCCGGGGCGGCGTCATACGCCCCCCGCCGCTCATAGGCGGCCCACCTTCCGCCCGGATCCAGAGACGCCGCGCCGAACGACGACATCGACACAATGTCCCGGATCGTCATGGGACGACCCTGGGCGTGAGCGACGGATGACAGGCAGGCAAGCGTCATCGCGATCGTCGCCAGGCGACGCAGCAGGACGATGATCATGTCGCCCTACCAGCGCTTGATCATCTGCAGGGCGATGGTGCGCCCCAGGACGCTGGCCTGGGCGGCATCGAAGCCGTAGCCCGCCGGTGAGTCGTAGAAGGGCGGGTCTTCGTCCATCAGATTCTGGATCGAAAGCGCCAGTTGCAGACCGGCGAAGGGCCCCGTCTCCGCCGACCAGGACGCCCGGACGTCGATCGTGTTCCAGGCCGCGATCTCCTGACCCGCGAGGCCCTCATAGGCCGACACGTAATTCCAGTGAGCGTCAAACCCCCAGCTTCCGTATGACCAGACCGCGCCGGCGCGAGACCGAAGTCGGGCCGGATATCCGACAAGGCCCAGTACGTCGCGCACATCGGCGGTCGGCGTGGCCTGGATGTCATAATCGATCAGCCAGGAGGCCGAGGCGTCCAGCGAGACCGCATGGCTTCCCGTCAACAGCGGATAGCGCGCCGAAAGATCCAGACCCCGGACCGCCACGGCGCCGGTGTTGACCCAACGCCCGTCGAGGATGGCCCCATAGGCCGTCGGCGGGAACAGGCTTCCGCTGGCGAAGTCCGGACGGGCCAGGTAGCTGTTGACCAGGGCCAGGTCGGCCGGGTTGTTGGCCGGATCGACGAGGGTCACGAACGGCTGGAGCGACGGGTCCGTCAGCGCGCGGGCGATGTTGGCGGCCAAAGGCTGTGCGATGCGGTCGCTGAAGTCGGTGCTGAACAGGCTCGCGCTCACGATCCCGCCGCCGTCCGGTCGGTAGTCGAAGCCGAGTGTAAAGGTCTCCGCCGTCTCCGGCTCGAGATCCGGATTGCCGCCATAGAGATACAGGGACAGGACGTTCGCGCCCGCCCGCGGCACGGACGTCACCGAGATGGCCGAGGCGTCGTGGAGCTGTGGCAGTCCGGGCGCCCTGAAGGAGGTGCCCCAGGACGCCCTGACCGACAGGGAATCGAACGGCGACCAGATCACGCCCAGTTTCGGGTTCGCCGTGGAGCCGAAGTCGTCGTACTCCTCGAACCGCCCCGCGAGCGAAAGCTCCAGACGCTGGACGCCGGCCCGGGCGTTTCCATCGCCCACCAGCGGCACGCGCACTTCGCCGAAGATGGCGCTGATCTTGCGATCCTGCTCTGGCGTGACTGTCAGCACGGGGGCCACGGTCGAGCCGAGACTCTCGACCTGTGTGTTGAAACTCTCGCGCCGGAACTGCAGACCGACCGCCGCCTGCACCGGTCCCGCGGGGAGGTTGAAGAGCGGGCCGCTGAACAGCAGGTTGGCCGAACTGGCCCCGCTCCGGTCATGGGCCCGGGTGTAACCGCTGCTGATGAAATCCAGCACCGCTCGACCGTTGGCGGACCCGTTTCCGAACGGATTGAAATAGCCGTCCACCGCCGCCCGATAGGGCGTCGCGGGATCATCCGGAATGTTGCCGAGCGCCTCGTTCAGGAATCGCGAGTTGACCCGACCTTCCGTCCCGGATGAGCCCCGTTCCTCGGCATGAGCCAGATAGCCCTCCAGCGACCAGTCGCTGCCAAGCTCCAGAGCCCCGCCGGCGGTTACGCCAAGACTTCGGGAGGAACCGGACCGGTGCGGCGGCCCCAGGTCCCGATAGAACGAATAGCCGATCGTGTGGGACGCCGCCCCGGACGGGGACACAAACCAGGGGTTGGCGCTCGTGACGTTGAACACGGCCGGCGTTGTCGCCCCGGCAATGCTGTAATTCCTCTGGCTCAAGCGCAGATCGGCCGTGAGCTCCAGGCGCTCGCCGACGCTCTGCCGAACCCGCCCATAGACGCTGCTGCGTTCGGTTTCGGGCGAGAGGTCCTGCCCCAGGGCCGTCGCCTGGAGGTTGGCTTCCCCCGCCACAAAATCCGCCGGGGTCGTGGCGACGCCCGAGGCGCCAGGCCGGATGGCCCAGCGGGAGACGTAGCCCCTGGCCACCGGGTCGAAGGCGACGATGTTGCCGGGCGAGGCGAACGGCGTCCGGTGATCCGTACCGCCGAAGGGTCTGAGATCCCCGTCCGCGGTCCAGGGCCGGTCCAGAGAACTGAAGGCGTTCACCTGCTGGTATTCATACGACAGCAGGGCCGACCCCGTCGTCCAGGAGGTTCCTGCGAGATGCGAGACCATCAGGTCCTCGGCCCCACCCTCGGCGGCGCCGATCCGGACCCGGGATTCCTGGCCGTTGAAGGCCCGGCGCATGATCACATTGACCACGCCGGCCACCGCATCAGCGCCGTAGAGGGCCGACGCCCCGTCGAGCAGGATATCGACGCGTTCGACTGCAGCGGAGGGAAGCGCCGATACGTCGGCGAACTCCGCCCGGTAGCCCGTGCCCGCGAGCCGGCGGCCATTGACCAGGACCAGGGTGGCGTCGGCCCCTAGACCGCGCAGGTTCACGCCGGTGGCGAACACCGAGTTGGATCCGGCTCCATCGACGCCGGCCAGGGTCGCCGTGGGATTGGCCGAGCCGGCGTAGTTCTGGGGCAAGTCCTTCAGGATTTCGGCCACCGTGGCAGGCCCGCGACGATCCAGATCGTCACGATCCAGGACGACAACGGGCGAGGCGAGTTCGCCCGATGTCTTCAGAAGTGTACCCGTGACGATGATCTCGTCCAGCAGGACGGGGCTTTCCGCCGTCTCGGACGGCCCGCTTCGACGCAGGAATATGACCCCCGGACGCGTCTGGGACCAGGACAGGCCCGACCCTCGCAAGAGTGTGTTCAATGCCTCCGGCGGCGCATAGCGACCTCTCAGTCCCGGTGTCCGCAAACCGGCGACCAGATCCCCGGTGAAAAATATCTGCTGGTCCGATTGGGTCGCGAACAGGTTCAACGCGTCTCCCAGCGACCCGGCCGGGATGTTGAACTCGCGCGCCTCCTGGGCGCAGGCCGTCGTGCTGACGGCGAGAATGCAGGCGACCAGCGCACTGCAGGACAAAAGACTCGAGCGACTCATATTCATGGCTCCCCTCCCCGCCACATGGCGTCAGAGAAGAGACGGTTCAGACCCCGGGTAACCCCGGAGAGGTTTCTCAATTATTTTTCCGCTCCGAGAGGCGGACGGTTCCATCCGGCCCCGGAGTGACTTCAAGTTCGAACACCTGCGAGGCCGTGGAGACGAAGGCGTCCCGGTCCCCCGCCTTGAACACCCCGTTGACCGGGACGGCGTCCAGCGATGTCGCGTCCAGTTCGATCTTCGCCGTCAGGTACCGGTTCACTTCGGCCACGGCCAGACGCAGCGGCGTATCGCGGAAGACGATACGCCCGTCCGTCCAGCTGGTCTCTGCCTGCACATCGACAGACCGGACAGCGACCTCTCCGGCGCTGACGCGGGCATGCTGGCCGGCCGCCATCCGCTGCACCGCCCTGCCCTCCCCCGCCGGCGCCACATCGACCACGCCCGACACCAGGGTCACGCTGACGGCGGCGCCGTCGCGGCGAACATCGAAGACCGTGCCGACCGCCGTCACCTGCGTCCCGCCCGCCTGGACGACGAACGGCCTCGTCCGGTCGTGCGCCACGGTAAAGAGCGCCTGTCCGTGCTCCAGATCCACGAGGCGCTGATCGCCCGCGAACCGAACCCTGACCCGCGAGGCCGTATCCAGCCGGATCGACGATCCGTCCGACAGCTGCACCACGCGCTGCTCGCCCACGGCCGTAACGAAGACCGTCCTGCTCTGCATCCAGGCCCATCCGCCGATCGCCAGCGCCGCCGCCGCGCCGACCGCCGCCAGGCCCAGAAGACCGCGTGGCACCGCACGGGGTCGAGCGCTGCCAGCCTTGCGCGACATCGCAGCATCAAGGGCCTCCAGGATGGCGGGATCGTCCGCCACCTTGCCCGTATCAGCCCAGACCTTCTCGACACGGCGGTAGGCTTCGGCGTTCGCCGGCGCCGCGCGCCAGGCGAAGAATTCCTCGATCGTGTCGGTACTGACGTTGCGCGCGCCCAGACGGGCGTGCCAGGCGGCCGCCTCGGTCTCCGCGGTTTCAACCCGGACCGTCGGGCTGGTCATGGTGCGCCCCATCTCTAGCGCCGAAGCTGGGCTGCGCAATGAGCCAGGGCCTTGGTCATGCGCCACTCAACGGTTTTGGGACTGATCCCGAGCTGCTCTCCGATCTGAGTGTTCGTCAGACCGCCGAACCGGGATAGCACAAAGACATCGCGAAGGGGCACAGGCAAGCTGAGGACCAGCTGTTTGGCCAAAACCTCATCCGTCTGGGCGGGCATCTCAACGCCCCAGCCGTCCAGTTGACCAACTTCACGGGCGCAACGAGCCCGACGATCTCGCCCGGCATAAAGGTCCGCCGCCAGATTTGAAGCGATGCGCAGCAAGAGCGCTTTGGGATGCCGGATGCCCTGACTGGCTTGATACGGGCCGACCCGCAGCCAAGTTTCCTGAAACAAATCCTCCGCATCTTGAACACCGTATCGCCTTACCAGCCGAGCCTTCAGCCAAGCGGCGTAACGATCGTAAAAAGCCGATATGGCCCCCCGTCCGGGATCACCTAGTCGATCAGAGCCGTGGGACACGGATGTCTCCGCCTAACAGCGTATCGGCGAGTCACTTCAACTGGCCGTTCGAGAATCTAGCGGACAGCCAGAATGGTTACTATAGTGACTGGCCCGACGCGCTCAAATCCGTGCGCCTATGGCGATGGAGTTGCGGGCTCAATTTGGTCAGAATGTTCGGCGCGCTCGGCTCTGGCGAGAGATCACGATCGAAGGATTGGCCGAGGACGCTGGCCTATCCTACAGTTACCTCGGCGAGATCGAGCGAGGGCTGAGAAACCCAACCTTGGCAGTCATCGAAAGACTCGCGGTTAGCTTGGCGGTGGAGCCGCATCTGCTTCTGCGGCCATTGGAGGCCCAATAAGGCTCTCGGGCACACCGCATATGTGCGGTGTCTTCCCTTCCCACACCACGTTCGCGAGCGAAGTTACTATAGTAACTGGCCCAAATTGCCGATCTGGCTGTGTTAGCCGGGATGGGTCTAGCGGCAGATTTCGGACGGAATGTGCGTGAGCGACGGCAGGCCGCCGGGATCACCCTGGAAGCTTTCGCTCACGATGTTGGGCTGTCGTACAGCTACGTTGGGGAACTGGAACGCGGTCGCCGTAACCCAACCCTCAAAGTGGTGGAGCGCATCGCGATTGCGTTAGGTGTGGATCCTCTAAAACTCCTCGCTCCCTAGGCACCTATTGCATGCCGGGCTCGGCTCGCGGCTCACATGCGCTAGGAGCGGTCATTCACTTAGCGCTACAAAGACGACATTCAGCCTAGGCCGCTGCTGGGTGGCTGAGCTGATATTTCTGTAGGCGGAGGACCGGCATCACGCCACCAGCGAAATCGTTGGTTGTTGACGGCAACAAGCTCAACTGTACCTACTGGCGCATGAAATACGATGGTGACGACGTCCGGCTCAGCGCCACCGATCTGGTCGGGCATCTGAACTGCCGCCATCTCACCGAGCAGGACAGGGCCGTCGCCCGGGGAAGCTTGCCGGAGCCCAAGGTTTGGGATCCGGCGTTGGAGGCTCTCTGGGAGCGCGGCAAGCAGCATGAGGCGAGCTACGTCGACCACCTCACAGATCAGGGTCTGGAGATCGTCACCATCGACGGTGTCGATATCACCCCAGAGGCCGTCGCCGAAACCACAGCGGCGATGCAGGCGGGCAAGGCCATTATCCTTCAAGGTGCCCTGCGGACGGGCGCTTGGGCTGGTCGGACGGATGTGCTGCGCCGCATCGAAACGCCGAGCGCGCTCGGCGACTGGTCATATGAGGTAGAGGATACGAAGCTCGCCCGTGAAACCAAGGGCAGCACCGTCCTGCAGATCAGCCTCTACTCGGATTTGCTCGCGGACGTGCAGGGTCGTTCCCCCGAGTTGATGCACGTCGTCGCCCCCTACACCGACTTCACGCCCGAGACGTTTCGCACAGCGGATTTCGCCGCCTACTACCGCGTCGTGAGGCGCAGCCTGGAAGCGGCGGTCGCCAACCCGGCCGATGGCCAGACCTATCCCGAGCCCAACCCGTTCTGTGAAATCTGTCGCTGGCGCGACATCTGCGATCAACGGCGACGGGCTGACGATCATCTCAGCCTGGTGGCGGGGATTTCCAAGAACCAGATGGTCGAACTCGTCGAACGGGCCATCAACACCACAGCCGCTTTGGCCACGATGCCGGTGCCGATCTCCTGGAAGCCCGAACGTGGCGCAGCCAGTTCCTACGTCCGCGTGCGGGAGCAGGCGCGGGTGCAGTTGCAGGCGCGCGAGACGGGCGCGAGCGTCTTCGAGCTGCTCGACCACCAGGAGGGGTTTGGTCTGTCGCGCCTGCCCGCCCCCTCTTCCGGGGACGTCTTCCTGGACTTCGAGTCGGATCCTTTCGTGGGTGAGCACGGACTTGAATATCTGCTCGGCTACGAGCACCAGGCCGAAGACGGCCAGTGGACCTATACTCCCCTCTGGGCCCTGACCCGGGCGGACGAGAAGGCCGCTTTCGAGCAGTTCATCGACTTCATCATGGCGCGCTGGGATCGCTTTCCCGACCTCCACATCTATCACTTCGGCGGTTACGAGACGGGCGCACTCAAGCGGCTGATGGGCCGCTACGCCACGCGGGAAGACGCCCTCGATCGCATCCTTCGCGGCCTCCTGACTGTCGACCTTCTCAGCGTCACCCGCCAGAGCCTCCGTGCCGGCGTAGAGAGCTACTCCCTGAAGAAGCTCGAGCCGTTGTATGGCTTCATGCGCGACACGAGCTTGCCCGACGCCCGGCTGGCGCTCACGCGGCTGCAGACCAGCCTCGAACTGAATGACCTGGCCGCGATCGACGACGCGGATCGCGCCACCGTGCAGGCTTATAACCGCGAGGACTGCGTCTCGACACGCCATCTGCGGGGCTGGCTCGAGGAACTGCGGGCGGAACGCGTGGCGGGGGGCGCCGACATCGCGCGGCCGGATCCGGGCGACGGCGCCCCGTCCGAGAAGGTTGGGCAATGGCTGGCCACCATCGCGCCCCTTGTCGAGGCCTTGACGGGCGACGTCCCCGCCGACCCGCTGGAGTGCACCCAGGAGCAACACGGCCGCTGGCTGCTGGCCAATATGCTGGAGTGGCACCGGCGCGAGGACAAGGCGACCTGGTGGGAGTTCTTCCGCCTTAAGGACCTGACCGCGGCCGAACTGATCGATGAGAAATCGGCCCTGTCAGGCTTGACCTTCGAAGGCATCGTGGGAGGCACGCCGGCCGCGCCTATCCATCGCTACCGGTTTCCGCCGCAGGACACCGACGTCCGGCCCGGCAAGGCGCTGCAGTATGTGGGCGGCCACCCCATGGGCGCGGTGGAAGATATCTCCTCCGCCGCCCAAACCGTCGACATCAAGACTCGCAAGGATACGGCGGCGCTGCACCCCGAGGCCGTGTTCGTCCACGAGTATGTGTCGCCCGAACCCATGCAGCTGTCCCTGGTCCGTCTCGCAACACACGTGGTCGCGCACGGCATGGCGGGCGAGGGGCCTTACGCCGCCGCGCGGGCGCTGCTGATGCGGTACGGTCCACCCCTTCTTGACGGCGCCGATCTGAGGATTGAAGGCGAGACGACGCTCGACGCAGCGCGCCGCATCGCGACGCACCTCGCCGCCGGCGTGCTGCCGATCCAAGGCCCGCCGGGCACCGGGAAGACCTACACAGCCGCCCACATGATTTGCGCACTGGTGGCGCAAGGAAAGACCGTGGGCGTCGTCGCCAACGGCCACACGGTGATCCGCAACCTCCTCAACGCGGTGGTCGAGGCCGCCGACGAGACGGGCGTCGACGTCCAGTGCGTTCAGAAGCCCAAGGAGAAGGAAGACGACTCCCACCGGATGCGGATCGTCACCAGGACCGCCGACCTGTTCGCCGCCCTTGGCGTCGGCTGTCACGTGGCCGGCGGTACGGCGTGGCTCTGGTCGTCGCCAGACGCCTTCCAGACCGTGGATGTCCTGTTCGTCGATGAAGCCGCACAAATGTCGCTCGCCAACGTCCTGGCCGTTTCACAGGCGGCGTCGACGCTGGTGCTGGTCGGCGATCCGCAGCAACTCGACCAACCGACCCAGGGCAGCCATCCGGAAGGCACCGAGTGCTCTGCCCTGCACCATCTCCTGAATGGCAAACAGACCATCGCCCCGGAGGAAGGCCTCTTCCTCGAGGAGACCTGGCGGCTCTGCCCGTCCATATGCGACTACACGTCCGAACTATTTTACGAGAGCAAGCTCAGCCCGCGCCCTGGATCCGAAGCGCAAGCCATCGTCGGTGCCGGCGCATTCAGCGGCTCAGGATTGCGATTCGTGTCCGTCCCACACAGCGGCAACCAGAGTTCGTCACTCGAGGAGGCCGCGGCCATCGCCGCTATAGTCAAGGATCTCGTCGACGCGGGGGCCAGCTGGATTGACCGCAAGGGCTCACATCCCTTGACCCTCGAAGACATCCTAATCATCGCGCCCTATAACGCCCAAGTCTACGAGATCCAGCGGCGGATCCCCGGGGCCAAGGTTGGAACCGTCGACAAGTTCCAGGGTCAGGAGGCGGCGATCGCCATCTACTCGATGGCCACATCAAGCCACGCCGACGCCCCCCGGGGCATGGAGTTTCTCTACAGCCCCAACCGCCTGAATGTCGCCACCTCACGGGCGAAATGCCTCTCCATCATGGTCGGATCGCCCAGCGTGTTCGAAGCCGACTGCCGCACGCCCCGGCAGATGCAGCTGGCCAACGCCTTCTGCCGGTATCTCGAAGTCGCAAGCTAGTGTCGGTCAGCCTCTTGGCGCCGCCACACCGGCCGGAATGAGGCTGCACCCGCAACGCCTATGCACCAGGGCGGCCCAGGCACCGCGGCCAGAGGCGGCCTCCAGGACCGTCGGCGAGCGTCACAACAGGCGACAATGGCGTTGCCCGTATCTAGAGCCGCCCCGCGGCCCGCAGTCGCGCCTGAACCTCGGACGCGAACGCCACCTCTTCGGCATCGACCTCGCCGTCCGCATCGATCACGCGCCGCATCGACAGCATGAGGGCGGCGGGGTCGCCTTCTCCGGCGCATAATCGATTCAAAGCGCGCTCGAACGCCCGCTCATCCGGCACGATAGACGCTACGCGCTTGCGGATCGTGGGTTCATGAAGCGGTTCGTCCGATCTCAGCATGACATGTCTGACGACCTGCTCCCGTTCGTCCTCGTCGAAGTCGCCGTCAGATGCACCGACGAAGCTGAGAATGATGATCTCGTCCCGGCAATCCTGCAGCGCGAGGAGTTCGGGCGATCTCGCGGCGACCTCGCTCGCCGTCATCATTTTCAGAAGCGGATGCTCGCGGAAGAATTCGAGACCGTCCTCGTGCACTTCGCCGGTCGCCAAGTCGGTCGCCTCGACCACCCGTGACGCCATGAACATTCTCATCGCCGAGCGCATATAACAGTAGCCTGTCAGCCTGACGTCCGTGACCTCATGCTTGAGGCTGTTCAACGTCACGCACCGTCCCGACAGGGCATTCCGGGCGTCCGAATAGATCAGGTGAAACGCCATCGGCGGGGCTGGCGGATCATCGACCTCGACGTACATCCCGTGATCGTCGAACTCATGCCCCTTGATCGGCCGTCCGAGCCGTTCGGCGCGCGACTGAGTGAGGTTGCGCCTGAGCCCGGCTTTGGCCGTAAGAAAATGGTCGATGGTCAGCGTGGTCATGACAGCGCCCCTTCCATCAGCAGCTAAGCTGCGCGCATGACGAGAGTCTAGTGCATCCCGGGACTCGTGGGGTCCACCAAGACCTCTGGAGCCACGGAACTGTTTGGAGTGGATCGCCACACTCACAGATAGTAGCCTGACCATCCTGCGGGGGTGGCATGGGTTTCTGGTTCTGGGTATTGGCGCTAGCCGCCCTGGTCGTCTGGTTGAACCTGCGGGGAGCCAGCCGCAGGGCCGCGCGCTCTGCGTCACGTCCAGCCGCGCCGTCGCGTCTCGAAACTGCGCGACTGACGATAGATCTCTCGGTCCCCTCCGATCCAGCGTCCTCACAGGCGTCTGTAGCCATTATTGACCTGGACGCCTGGATGGCAGGGTTGGCGGCGGACGACCTTCGGCTTGTCGAGCACTACGGGATCAAGCGCACATCGCAGGGATTCTTCTGCAGGCATCGGCGGTTCGACACCGTTGATCGAGTGCTGGACCACGCGCGGGCGCTCCAGAGCGGCGCCGCAGTGGCCCCGCCGGCAATGGACGTTCATTCGATATCGCCATCGCCGAGGCCGGACCGGGCCGATCAGAACGACGCAATCGGAATTGAACAACCGCCGTCGGCGAATTTCCCCAGGCCCGATAATGTCCGGCCGCGCTGGTACGGATCGGCTGAGCCCATAGAGATCGGCGGCGTCAGGATCGCCTCCCCGATGATCTACGTCGGCCCCACACGCTCATATGACACGCCGCGAGACCGTGTGGATCCGACGGCTCGAGTAGGGCTGACCGGAGAGGACCAACTCGGCATCGCCCTGTCGTACTGGCCCTCCTATCATGCCTTGTCGCCCGGGGGCCGCCGCACCTATCTGGATTGGCTGGCCGGCGGGCGCACGACGAGGGTGGGGATCGGCTATGTCTTCATCTTCTTCTACGGACTCGAACGCCGTCTGTTCGTCGACAACGCCCGCGCCGAACTCGACGTCATCATCGCCGAAGTCGAACGCCTCTACGCGCAATACCAGGACAACAACTCCTTCCACGGCTATGCGAAACGACTACTGACGGCCGCGAGACTGGTCCGCAGCGCGGCGGCACAGGCCCCAGAACTCTCCCCTGACCTCCGGGCCGGCGACTGGGAGATGCCGCTGTCGGTCCGCCGTTATCTCGGCGGAAAGCTGGCAACCGGAGAGGCGCTCCAGGCGGATGATTGCCTCCTCTGGATCCTCGGCATGCCCGACACCTATCTGGGAGCGGCGGGCCGCCGCTGTTTTCCAGAGCTGACCGAGCTCTGGCGGCATCGGTTTGCCCAACTCTATCCCGAAGGGATCAAGGTCCGGGCCCCGAAGCGCCCGCTGAGCGCCCAGTATCGCGCGGCGAGCAGCGAGTTCCAGGTCAATCTGTCCATCGGCGACCTGCCCGACATCGCAGCCCTGACGCAGCCGGTCACCCGCCTACGTGATCTGTTGCTGAGCTGGCAACCTGAACTCGACGCACTGAGCCGCCTCTTGCTGAAACGGCCGGATGCTAGGGACACGCTCGAGGGAGCCCTTTGCCTGCCCTCGGATACGGTCGATCTACGTTTCGGCGAAAGAGTCGGGGCTGTCCGGGCCGCTATGAACCGGCTGCTCGGCGACGCACAGATGTCCAGCGCGCGCACGCGCGAGGTTCTGGCCCTTCTTGAGATTGAAGACGGCGACGACAAGCTGCCCGTTACACTGCAACGTCATATCGCCGTGCTGCTGGATCGCCTCGGGTTTGCCTTCGAACCCGATCGCCGCCACACCGAGGCGTCCCTGAACCGCGACGGCACCCTCGTTCTCTTCAAGGGCTCAACGGGTGCCCCCGCCCAGACCAGCGCGACATTCATCGCGGCGCGCACCCTGGTCGAGATCGCGCTTCTCGCCGCGGCTTCGGACGGCGAGGTCGTACCTGCCGAACTCGACCAGGTCGCAACAGACCTCGCCGCGCTTCCGGAGCTCTCCACCGACGAGCGGCGGCGCCTCTCGGCCCATGCCTTGTGGCTTAGCCGTGACCCGCCCCGTCTCCAGGCCGCGCTGAAGCGTCTCGGCGCCCTCCCCGCGAAAGCCACGCGCGCGGCGACCCAGGCCGCCGTCTCCACGGTCCTGGCCGACGGTCGCGTCTTGCCGGTCGAGGTGCGCTTTCTCGAAAAGCTCCACAAGGCGCTGGGTCTGCCCCAGGACGAGGCCTACGCCGCACTGCACCGGGGAACAGGGCGCGCGGATGAACCGGTCACTGTGGCCGCCGCGGAATGCGCGGCCGGCGTCCCGCTTCCGCCCGAAGCTGACGCGGTCGTCGCGTTCGATGCGACCCGCCTGGCGCGGATTCGGGAGGAGACGTCACAGGTGTCCGCCCTCCTCACGAGCATCTTCATCGAGGACCCGGTGGACGCGATGCCGGCGCGGGCTGTTGCGACGTCCAGCTCACGGTTCGAGGGTCTCGACGCGCGGCATGCCGATCTTCTGTCGGCCATCCTGACGGCCGGTCGGCTGGATCAGGACGCCTTCGCGGCCCGGGCTCGTGACCTCAAACTCCTGCCCGGCGGCGCGCTCGAGACGATCAACGAATGGGCCTTCGAGATCTTCGACGAAGCCCTCCTCGAGGAAGACGACGACATCTATCCGGCCAGCCACCTCCGGGATCGGCTGAGCGCCCTGGAGAACGCAGCATGACCACCACAGCCCCGCTCAAGACGCGCGACCGCGACACCATTCTCCAGGCCCTGGCGGCGGGTGTCGTGCCGCGGACGGGTCTCGCCCACATCCAGGTCGGGCGAGCCGGAGAGGTGGGCGCGCTGGTGCGCGACATCGACCGCATCGCGGACGGGGGATCCGCGGTGCGCTTCGTCATCGGCGAGTACGGCGCGGGCAAGACCTTCTTCCTCAACCTGGTGAGGCTCATCGCGCTGGAGCGCAAGTGCGTGACGATCCACGCCGACCTCGCGCCCGATCGCCGAATTCACGCGACCGCCGGACAGGCCAGGGGGCTTTATGCCGAGGCGGTTCGCAATCTGGCGACGCGGACCAAGCCGGACGGCGGCGCGCTCGCCACGGTCGTCGAGAAATTCATCACCGAATGCGTGCGCGACTCGGAAGAAAGGGGGACGGCGGTGGAGGCCGCCATCGACGCACGGCTCGCCGCCCTTCAGGTGCATGTCGGAGGATATGACTATGCGGCCGTGCTCAAGGCCTACTGGCGCGGCAGCGAGACCGACGACGCCGGCCTGACCGGGGCGGCCCTTCGCTGGCTAAGAGGCGAGTATTCGACGAAGACCGAGGCGCGGCAGGCGTTGGGTGTGCGCAACATCATCGACGACGGAGATGTTTACGACAGTCTGAAGCTGCTCGCCGCCTTCGTCCGGCTCGCCGGATATGCAGGTCTGGTCGTGGTCTTTGACGAGATGGTCAATCTCTACAAGCTGCAGAGCGCCCAGGCGCGAAACCAGAATTTCGAACAGATCCTGCGCATCGTGAACGACGGCCTGCAAGGCAGCGCCTCCGGGATCGGGTTCGTGTTCGGCGGCACGCCCGAGTTCCTCATGGACTCACGCCGCGGGCTCTATAGCTACGAGGCGCTCCAGTCCCGCCTCATGGAGAACGCCTTTGCCGGCCAGGGACTCATCGACCTCTCCGGCCCCGTTGTTCGCCTGCAAAGCCTGACGCCGGAAGACCTGCTCGTGCTGCTCGCCAACATCCGCAACGTCTTCTCCCAAGGCGATCCAGCCCGCCACCTCGTTCCGGACGAAGCGCTGCCGCTATTCATGACCCACTGCAACAAACGGATCGGCGAGGCCTATTTCCGGACGCCCCGGAACACCATCAAGGCCTTCGTCCAACTTCTCGCCGTGCTTGAACAGAACCCGGGACAGGGCTGGAGCGAGCTGATCGGCGGTGTGGACGTGGCCAATGACACCGAGGGTGCCCGCGATCACGAGGTGGCCGACGAAGCGACGGATGACGGCCTGGCGACCCTGCGGCTCTAGGATGGAGACGTTTGACCGGCTGCATCCGCAGGTTCGCAAATGGGTTCGGGAACAGGGTTGGTCCGAGCTCCGTCCTGTCCAGGTGAACGGCATCGAGGCGGTCCTGGAACATGACCGGGACGTGCTCATCTCCGCCTCGACAGCCGCGGGGAAAACCGAAGCGGTGTTCCTGCCCCTCCTCACACGGGCCGCGGAACGGGAAGCCCCGGGCCTCTCCGTCCTGTACGTCAGTCCGCTCAAGGCGCTGATCAACGACCAGCATAGGCGACTGGAGCTGTTGTCCGAGCGGCTCGAACTGCCGGCTGCGAAATGGCATGGCGACGCGCCCGCCGGCCCCAAGGCGCGAATCATGAAATCGCCTGCGGGGGTGGTGCTGATTACGCCCGAATCCATAGAAGCGCTGTTCCTGCGCCGGACACGGGACGCCGAGCGACTGTTCGCGGGACTCGACGCGATCATCATCGATGAACTGCATGCATTCCTGCAAGGTCCACGCGGTCTCCATCTCGCAAGCCTGTTGCGGCGGATCGACCTGCTGATCGGCCGTCGGGTGCGTCGGATCGGCCTTTCGGCAACTCTCGGGGATATGGCCTTCGCCGCGACATGGATGAACCCGCAAGCGCCCGACACCGTTGATCGCGTCGCCGAAACCTCCGGGTCTCCAGAGCTTCGCCTGCAGGTTCGGGGCTATGAGGAGCCGCCCGAAAGTGATCCCGGGGCCGACGCCCTGGAGGGCGAGGCACCGCAGGCCCTGGACGTCATTTCCGACCACCTGTTCGAGACGCTGCGCGGCGACAACCATCTGGTCTTCGGCGGCTCGCGCAGAACGGTCGAGGCCCTGTCAAACCGGCTTCTGAGTCGATCAGAGCAGGCGGGCGTGCCCAACGAGTTCCTCCCCCACCACGGGAGCCTTTCCAAGGAGCTCCGCGAGGAACTGGAGCGCCGCCTGAAGGCCGGCAAGCTGCCGACGACCGGCGTGGCGACGACGACTCTCGAGCTCGGAATCGACCTCGGGTCGGTGAAGAGTGTGGCCCAGATCGGTGCCCCCCGTTCCCTCGCGGGCTTGCGCCAGCGACTGGGGCGAAGCGGGCGCCGCGCCGGGGCGCCGGCCATCCTTCGCATCTATACGCGCGAGCGACATCTGGGGCGCGCCCTTGATCCCCTGGATCGCCTTCGTCCCCAGACCATCAGGGCGGTCGCGGTGGTGCGGCTCCTGCTGGCCCGCTTCCTGGAGTCGCCACGATCGGATCCGGCGGTGGTCACTGTCCTGATCCATCAGCTCCTGTCGATTATTGTGGAGCGAGGGGGCGTTAGGCCGGATGGCCTCTACCGGATTCTCTGCGAACAGGGCCCCTTGTCCTCGATTGAGATCGCCGACTTCATCGAATTGCTCCGCCATCTCGCCACGCCGGGACTGGCCGTGATCGAGCAGTCGCCCGATGGCCTGATTATGCTCGGACCCGAGGGAGAGGCCCTGACGTCAGCGCGCGACTTCTATGCGGTGTTCGAGACGGACCAAGAATGGAAGCTGCTTCACGGTGCCCGACCCCTCGGTCAGATTCCGATTTCCAATGTGCTGGCGACCGGCAGTCTGCTTGCCTTCGCTGGCCGGCGATGGCGGGTAGTCGATGTCGATGATCGGGCCCGCGTCTTGTCGGTCGCCCCCCATCCAAGCGGACGCCTGCCCAAATTCGACCGTCAGTCGAACGAACCGCTCGACGACCGCATCCTTGAGGAAATGCGCAAGGTCTATCTGGACGCCGACATGCCGGAGTGGCTGGACGCCCAGTCTCTGACATTCTTGACCCAAGGACGGGAAGCCTTCGCGGACCTGGACCTTGAACGCACCGGCCTCGTCAGGTCGGGGAGCGACACCCATGTGCTGTTATGGCGGGGAACCGCGATGAACAATGTGGTCGCCGTCGCGCTGACGGCTGCGGGTATCGGCTGCGAAGCGCACGATCTCGGCGTCACCTTGGCGGACACGACGGCCGAGAAAACGCGAAGCCTGCTTATGCAGCTTGATCGTTCGCCCTCGGCTGAAGCGCTCAGCGAGTTTGTCGAGAACCTTCAGAGTGCGAAATACGATCATCTGGCACCGACAAGCTTGCTGCAAAGGCTCTGGGCGAGAAGGCACGCAGTCATTTGTGATGAGCTTCCGGCTATCGCCGCGGTTGCGGAAACTTGGCCGGCCTGATCCGAGGGGCAACGAAGCTGCGGCCTAGTTTCACGAAATGCGGATACGATTCGAGGTTGATGAGGCGCCCAGTAGCGGACGTTGGCACCGCGGCCCAGGTCAGTCAGTCTCCTGACTGCGGAGGGCATGCCTGACGCCTTCCACTGGCGACACGAGAAATGACATGGCTGAGAACGAAGGCAATGATGGCGTGGGGCTTAGCGACGACGACTTTTCGTTTGCGTCTTTGCTGGCCTTCCAACGTCGGATGGAGGCCGATCCCGATGCCGTCACCGACGACGAGATTCGGGAGGAATATGGGAGCGACATCTCCCCCGCCGAACTTCGGGAAATCTTCCGCCGAAGCACGTTCGGGCGTCCTTCCAAAAAACCTCGCGCCAGTGCTCGAGCCAAGCTCCGGAGAAGGCTCCTTTGGCTCAGCAGATCTCTGCAGGAGGTAGAGAGTGCCGTCGCCGCGGTCCATAGTTCGCCCGGCCGCACCAACAAGCCAAAAGAGTTGGAAGACATTCTGGCCGCGATTGGGGAATTTCGTAGCGCGGCCAACCTGCCCGTGCCGGAGGAGCCAGCTGAACTCGATCCGGACCTATTCGAGCGACTGTTCGGTATTGTGGCGGACGACGAAGGGCCAAGCTGATCGCCCATTGTCCGATAGCGCCGCATCGCGCCAGTAGCGGACTTTGAACCTGGGTCGCAAAACGGACCTTCCAGTCTCCAGATCTGGCATTCGCTCCGTTGAACTTGCAGATGGGGGATCCCGGCTCCGCTTGTTAGCTCCCGCCGGGCTACACCCAGATGATGCGGCCGCCCCGAACCCAAAAGTGGGATTGGCAACCGATATGGCGCCACACCGACGGATGGAGTGTGGCACGGCCTTGCGCGTCGGCCGTCGCCTTCCAGGTCGGGTGATCATCAGGAATGAGGTTGAGTTCGAGCACCTCACCACAGCCGCACGGGCAGACCAATTTGGCCTCCCATGGATCGCCGTCCTCTGTGAGAATGTAAATGCGGCGCTTCTCCAGGCGCTTCGGAAACGTGCCCTCGTTGGTCTGCAACTTGTACGGTTGGTCGAAGAGCCTAGCCAGCCACGTCCAGAGGCCGACGAACCAGGTCCATATCGCGCTCATGTCAGCGGTCCCAGTTGCGGCAGACCGAGCCAAAGCGGGCGGTCGCCAAGGCCGACCAAGGCTGACATCATCCGACAGTCATCCATCTCTTCATCAGCTGTGAGGCGGATTTCCCCGAGACTGAATTCGATGGAGGCGACCTCCGAGTTGGGGCGTTGGCGGTAAGGATGGAGGCGAGCCAGGAAATCGTTCGTGGCGAGCGAGGCCGCCAGCATGTTGACGCTGATGACCGCTGGCCGCTGGACCTGAAGGCCCTTGATGTATTTGTCCTGCACCTGCTGTACGGCCGCCGCCGGATCGCGCTTGTGCAGCTCCTCTGTCGATACGTCCTGCATGGTCAAAACTTGGCGAGAAACCAGGCTCGATTTGCCGGGAACGAGATAGTTCACCGTTCCGAGAATGTCCTTGATGCGGCCGCGCTCCTCGCCTTCTTGCACGGCATCCAGAAGGATACCCATGTCGAAGTAAGGTTGGATGTAATGGGTCGCCATCAGGTTCATAACCAGCCGGCCGGTTGCCGTATCGACGCACCCGAAAATCACGTCGCACTGTGACAGCGCACGCAGCGCTTCCGGACTTCCGAGCTCCTTCGGGATAGGGATGATCTTCACGCCGAGGCCCTGACGGTCTGCTTCCTTCTTTAGCGCCTCCACCTTCAAGGTCCCATCCTTGGCGTGTTTGGCGGTCGCGAAGGTGATGCGGTTGAGGTTCCGGTCCTCAACGTAGTCATCGTCGATGGGGACAATCTCGCCGACGCCAAGGCGCTTTAGCTGCTCGATCGTCGGGCTTCCGGTGCCAGACGCGCCGCCGACACCGATGCGCAGCCGGCGCAGCTTCCTCGTGGTGCCTTCGCCGAAGGCCTGATCCTGTGACGCGCCGAATGTCGGCACCGGGGCGCTGTCTTCCTTGCTCCACCAGAAATGCAGGTCGGGGCCCACGACATTGATGAGCTCGATGTCGTGGAGCTTCGAACCGCGCCAGAGATATCGGCCGAACATCCGGCCATCCGGGAGCATGATGACGCTACCGTGCGGAATGTCGGCCTCAACCCAGGAGCGGATTGTCGGAAGGAGCTGGGCGTCGCTCTCGTCGTCGACCTTGGAGAAGGCCGCGAAGCCCTGCGGGTGGCTATGGACTTTAATGAGGGTGAGCCCATCGGCTTCCGCCTGCTCGATCAGCGGCTCAACGTCTTCCGCATTCCAGTTGACGCTGTTCGGCGTCCGCTCGAAGTGTTCATGCGGGATCAGGTGGACGGACTGGGCGACGAGGCGGTGACGCTCAGGGCCTGCCGCACGCCCACATGCGATGAAGGCGACGGCCTCAAGGCCGTCGCCGTGCAGCAGATGCCGCTTCAGTTCATCGTGATGGTCGCCGGTGAGCGAGAGCGAGACCCTCGGGATCACTTGAGCAGCTCTTCGGTCAGGGCGTCCTCGACTAGGAAGATGTGAGTTTCCAGGCTGTCCTTGCCGGCCACCCACGGATTGGCGTCCGTCCGGTGGCGCGACCAGCGCTGGAAATCGCGGCCGTCGATATGCTGGATCACGTCCGCCTGCCGGATGTGCTTACCGTCGGCCCGGCGGATCGCCGGGTGTACGTAGAACATGTCGAGCGGCGACAGCGGGTAGCCACCCTCCATGCGGATCGCCAGGGTCACCTCGGTCGCCGTGTAGCCCGCGGGCAGCTTGAAGTTCGGGATCAGGATCCAGGTGGAGCCATCGACGACAACTTCCCAGCGGGTGGCGTAGGTGTCCAGGAAGTCACAATCCTGATCGAGGGTCGGCGCATCACGCCGACCCTGATACTCGCCCTCGCCCTGGCCCTTTTTGATCGCGCGAAACTTCTCGACGCCCGGGCGGCGCAGGTCGACCGGAACGTCGAGCCCGATGGCTTCGGGCTTCTGACCCGCCACCTTCAGACGGACGTTGTAGTTGTCGGGCGGCGTCAGGTTCGCCCTGGTCAGCGCCTCGCGCGCGGTGACCACCGGCGTCGGCCAGATGATCACCTCGTCGTTGACCTTGAACTTGTAGCCCTTGGCGCGAGGCGCGCGCTTGCCGGTCTTCGAGTGCAGTTCCAGGTCGATGACCTCATCGAGCAGCTCTTCAGCCTCCTCGATCAGCTCGGCGGGAACCTCAAGGAGGCGGGCGGCCTCCGGATCGCTGTGGTCGTTCGTTTCCATATTCCAACTCCAATTTTCTCCGCTTTCGCGGTGCTTGCGTTTAGCCCTGCCGAGTGGCACGTTGGTGTCCGGTCAGACAACACTAGGGCTCTAAAAAACGCCCTGTTCGGCAGAGAGCCAATTCAGAGCGCGTTGTCTGTGTGGACAACAGAATGGGGTAAGCAGTGACCATTGTCAAGGAGGGCGTATGCCGGAGTCCGCGCTAGGGGTTTGGCTTAAAGCGCTCCGCGGAGAGCGGAGCCTTCGGACGGTCGCGGAGCAGAGCGAAGTCGACCATGCTTATATCTATCGCCTTGAGACTGGCGCGAAGGAGTCGCCATCGTCCGAGGTCTTGGACAAGCTGATCACCGGTCTGAGGCCCTCAGAGCGCAACGCGGAGATTCTGCGTTTTTTGGCTAGCCACCCCAACGTAGACCCAGGTCTCGCCGAGTTCGCGCAGGCCGATGATGCCGTCACTCCCGAGGAATTACATATGCTCACCACCGTCGTGAACCGCGGCACCCGGCCGGACTACGCCACATCGCTCGCCCGCATTCGCAGGTACATGAGAGAGGACGACGGTGGATGAGCTCGCCGTCGCGATGAAGGCGCGCGACTTCATCGCGAAATGCGGTCCTCTCGCACTCCCAGTCTCCGTCGACGCCTACGCCGCACAAATCGGCGGCGTGGTGAAGATCGATACGCTTCAGGCGAACGAAGACGCCTGGTCCTTCCGTGACAAGAACGGGAAGTACCGGATCTGCGTGAACTGCCTGCATGATGGCCGTCGCCAGCGTTTCAGCGTCTGCCATGAAGTGGCCCATGAAGCGCTCGGAATCGCCGCCGACCATACGGCTCCGAGCTGGAGCTTTGCTCGTCGCCCCCAGGGTGAAATCGCCTGCGATATTTTCGCAGCGGAGCTTCTCCTGCCCCACAAGCTGTTCAAGCCGCGCGTGGATGCCGCCGACATGGGCTTCGCTGCGATCAGCGACCTGGCCGAAGACTTCGATGCGTCGTTGATGTCCACGGCATCGCGGTTCGCGACCTTCTCCCGTGAACTGTGCGCCTACGTCCTGTCAGAGAACGGCAAGATCCGTTACAGCGCGCGCTCCACGTCCCTTCGCGACGCCAAGGCTTGGATCAGGCTGGGCATGGATTTGCCGAGCGACTCCTACAGCGCCCGCGTTCGCGCCGGAGCCGCGCAAACGGACCCTGAGGACGCCGAGCCTGACCAGTGGTTCGAGGATTGGGATCGCGATGGCACTCTCTATGAGGACGTTCGCCACCTGGGCAAGTGGGACCAGACGCTGACGCTTCTTTGGTTCGACGACGAGGACCTTCCGCCACCTCCTGCTGAGCGCAAGCGCTGGGAAGAAGACACCTACGGCCTTCGCGAACTCGACGGAAATCTCCCTTGGCCGGGTAAATCCAAGCGGCGGAGATAGGCAATGAGCTGGGCTCAGCGCGCCGCCCGAAACCTGTTGCCGCTTAGCCGCGAGAAGTCAGACCTCGCCGTGGCGCTGCGCGAGTGGCGTTACGAAGGCGGCTTCTACGATCTCGAACTGCCTGAAGAGACCTGCGAACTCTGCGATCATCCCGACATTCGCTACCAGTTCGAGATCAGGAACCGATTCATCGACTCCCGCCTTCCGATCAGCTCCGAGTGCATCAACCGCTTCGGCATCAGCGCGACCGGTGAAGACGGTGAAGACTTGGACGCCGCCGGCACCAGAAAAAAGGTTGGCCGCGATCGGCGGACGCTGGTGGAGGAGGCTAGGAAAAAGCGCGTAATCACCGCCTTGGTGACCCTGTCCCAAGCGGACGACCAGTTCACGATCCTCTCGTTCATCGACTACCTGAAAGATCGCGGTGCGTTCACCCCGAAGCAGCTGACGATCCTCCTGTGGCGTTTCGAGAAGTACCGTGTTCCGTTCGGCGTACGCGACTTCAAACTCACCATCCGGCGTGACCGGGAAAAGGTGCAGCTTATGGAGATGGCCGACTGGCAGATCGAACGGCTGTTGCCGGCGATGTCGGTGTCACAGCGCAGTTCGTGGCGGAAGCCCCCGGGCGCGGAAGGCCTCCCGTCCATCCATCGGCAATAACGAATAGGCAGCTCTCCTTGCGTGGTGCGGACATTACGAACGTCACCTTCGAGTCAAAAAGCGCCCTCATCGACCGGCTTCCGCACCCCGTCCCGCCACCACCTGCGCCAGCCCGTTCGACATCGGCGCCAGCGCGATCCTGCTCCCCACCCTCGCGGCGTCCCCCGCCCTCACCCGCGCATAGTGTTCGACCCCGCCCGCATCCTTCACCACCACGAACGGCGCCGCACCCGCCTCGTCGTGAAACCCGCACTTCACCACCACCCCGCGCACCCGGTCCATCCCCAAGGGTCGCACCTCCCGGGCGCCCTCGAGCCGTCTCTGGTTCAGCGTCCTGATGATGTCGCGCCGCGCCTGCAGCGTCCGCAGCTTCGTCTCCATCTCCCCGTCGAGCCTGTAGCGCCGCCCCGTCCGCACGGCGAGCCCCAGCCCCTCCAGGTGCCGCAGCCGTCCCCGGGTCAGCGCCGCCCAGGCGTCGTTGACGCCGACCCCGTCCTCGACCATTCCGTTGGCATCCGCCGCCGCCAGCAGCCGCCGGTCAAATCCCGTGAACCGGTCCGCCCCGGTCTCCTTCCAGATGCGCCGTTCCGCCTCCACCCGCGACAGGTCGCCGAGCCGCTCCTGCGCCACCTCCTGCGCCCGCGCCCGGAAGCCGTATCCGATGTAGTCGCGCGGTATGACCAGGTCCCGCCCGTCACCTCGCCGACCCCGCACCAGCACATGGGCGTGCGGCTGATCGGTGTCGTAGTGGCAGGTCGCCACCCATCGCAGATCCGGCTCCCCAAGGTCCGCCGACACCCGACCCATGACCTCGCGGACATAGGCCTTCAGGCCCTCGATCCGGTCGCCGTGCTCCGGCGAGATGATGAAGCGGAAATGGTGCCGGTCCTCGCTCCAGCCCCCGGTCTCGGCCGCCGGCTGAACATCGTCCGTCGCCCGGTCGAAGAACTCCGGCCGCGCGCCTTCGACCCCGGCTCCCGAACGTCCGAGATAGCTCACATGCGCCGCCAAAGCCGCCGCCCGCTCGGCGCCCTTGCCGATGTGCCGGGAAACCAGCGCCTTGACGATCACCCTCTGGCGAACGTCCAGCCGGAAGGCCCTGCCCGAGCGTCCCTGCGCCGCCCTGAGCACGCCTGACCGGTCACCCAGGGCGAAGGCGCGCGAGCTCGCCAGCCGCCGCATCAGGCCGGTGCGGACGTTGACCCGGTCGGGTTTGAGGGACAGGGGCAGTCGGACCTGGACCGCCTCCGGCTCCACACCGCCGCCCGCCGAAAGACGGGACTGTATGGCTTCACGGATCAGCATTCGACGCCTCCGACCAGGCCGCCGACGTCGTCCGAAGACGACAACTCACCGCAAGTCGTCCAACACCCTCGGATGCGCCGCTAACCTGCGGACAGGATACGAAAAAGCGGAACCGCCAAACACCCTCTTTTATCTTGCCCTAAGCCCCTTTTCGCAGATTTCCGGACACCACCATCAAACCTTCGCACAGCCGACCACACCCCGTCATCGCCTCCCCGGTCTGTCGATCTGTCACCCCTGAAGCGACTTCCTGAACCGCAGGAAGCGCCCGGACGACAAACAAAAACCCGCCCGGCCGAAGCCGAGCGGGTCGTTGATGTCAGTTGCAGGCGATCATGCCGCGCGCGCCTTGATGGAGACGTGCCGCAGCCCGGACTCCATCGCCTTCTGTCCGAGATTGAGCGCGGGCCCGAACGGCCGGCTGTCCTCCGAACGGACCCGATCCACGGAATGGACCAGGGTGAGGCAGCAGGTCGGCTCGAGCGCGATCAGTTCGTCGTTGGCCCGGAAAGGCGCGGCCTTGCCATGGGTGTCGAAGTCGGCCCGGGCGAGGATCAACTTCACCCCCTTCTGCCGGGACCATCTGATCGCCAGCTTCTCGGATCCCTTCGCCCCGGTCGTCGCGAGCGCCATGTCGGGCCACTCCTTCAGCGCCCAGTTCAGGGCGTCGAAGATCCGCCCGGCGTCATCGGCGGTGTCGGCCGTCGGCGCGCCCCGGAAGGCGACCACCGGACCGCCCGGATCGGCGTCCCCCGCCCTGCGGTTCCGGATCGCGCGGATGGCCTGTTTGGCTTCCAGCTGGGCCGCCGTCAGATGCGTGCCCCGCCGGCTGCCGCGCCAGGCCGTCCAGACCTCGCCGGTCGCGATGGTCCAGGTTTCCGCGGCGGCGTCCCGGATCAGTTCCGTCGCCCGGGTCGCGGTGTCTCCGGCCCGGGCCCGGGCCGTGGCCTCCTGAAGCTCGGTGTCGGCCGCCTCGGATCCATCGAAGTCGCGGTCGAGGCTGCGCATCGCGTCGCGCGCCCGGTCCGCGTTGCGCTCGATCCGTCCGGCCGCCGAATGGAAGGCGCCGATCAGGGCTTCTCCGAGGATGGTCTGGAAGTCCTCCAAGGCCGTGTCGGAGATCACGTCCACAAGCTCGGTCATGACCGCGCGCCCGAGCTGGATCAGGGCCTCCTCGGTGGGATGTGGGCGGGGGTCGCCGAGCGCGGCGGTCAGGTCGTCGAAGGCGGAGTCTGATTTGGCGAAGAAGGGTGAGGGAAAGGCTTGCATCGGGAACATCCTGTAAAAGATGTCGAAGCGCCCCATGCGCAACGACCCCGGTTTTGGCCACATCGGGGTCCCCGGCAGTCACCGGAGCGGATAGCCGCTTGGCTGTCCGTGGAGGGGAACGGCGCAGCCGTTGACTTCCGGGGTGATGTGACAAAATCGGAGGGCGTTGTGTGGGGGCAAGTCCTCGCCCGCCTTCGGGCGAGGACACCTTTCGGCGCCGTCGCGCCGATACGGACGACCGGGCATCGATCTTCGCCGGCCTCGTCGGCGGCGAGCCGCCGGCGCCGCACCCGGGGCGTCCATCGACGCCGACCCCGACCGGACCTCAACCCCTTGACCGCCGGTCCTGGAGCCTTCGACGCCGGCCGAAGACAAAACGGCGACCTCATCGAGGCCGCCGTCGAAACAGTCACTGATTTCTTCACCGCGAAACCGGCCAGAGACCCGCGCCTCAATGCAGCCCCGCGAGCGCCTCCAGGCTCTCTGGCGTCTGCCGCACGGGGCGATAGGCGACAGCCGCATGCGGCCCGCAGAAGGCGCCGCGCTCGACGGGCCGCCCACACAGGCTGAAGCCCTCAGCCTTGGGGTCGCCAAAGGGCCACCGGCACTCACAGCGCCGCACGGACAGCAGGGTCGTCCGCCCCTGGTTGGGGACGGCCGCCGGCCCGGCAATGGCCTCACTCACAGGCGTGAACGGCGGGCGACGATCCCTGGGCGGCGACCGGACGACGGCAGACGCCCCTCGGGGTCGCGGGCGACCCGCGGACAGGCCCATCCTGTGAACCTTGCCGAGGACGGCGCTGCGGGTGAGGCCCGCACCCAGCTCGCGCGCGATCCGGGCCGCGCTGTGGCCTTCGAGCCAGAGGGTCCTGAGGCGGTCGATACGGTCTTCGGTCCAGGCGGAGGCGGTCATGGCGGAACTCCGGTGCCAGCGAGCCCCATCGGCTCGCCCGCGCCCGCCCTCGCCTTCCCCTCCCGGTGCGTTTCCCTCCCGGTGCCGCACAGGAAAACGGCCCGGCGCTCGCACGCCGGGCCGTTCCGTCTGTCTCGCCGTCGGATCAGAACGGAATGTCGTCGTTCAGATCATAGCCGCTCGCCGGTTCCTGCACCTGCAGGTCGGCGGGACTGTCATCCGTGGAAGGCCGGGCGCGCCGGTTCTTCAGCCGGATGTCGCCGACGATCAGGCGCAGGTCGTAGTGTTCGACCCCGTCCTTACCGGTCCAGGTGTCGTTTTCGACATGGCCCTGGATGACGACGCGGCTGCCCTTGCGGGCGAAGGCCTCGATGTATTTCTCGGTCGTGGCCTCGTTGAAGCAGATGCAGTTGAAGCCGGTGGTGCGCTCGCCGGGCGTGCCGTCGGCCTTGCGAAAGCGGGTGGTCTCCAGCACGCGAAAGCTCGCGCGCTTCTTGCCCGAGCCCTGGGCCGACAGGATGGACGGGTCGGCGGCCAGATAGCCTTCGAGGGTGAGGGTTTGCATGATCAGTCTCCTTGGAAATTAGGGTTGCGAGGAAATGAAGGGTCGCGGGGTCAGGCGGCGGCGCGGCCGTCTTCGGACGCCCCGAGAGCCGCGGCCTCGCGGTCCTCGGCCCAGTCCAGGACGGTCAGCCGGTTCACCACCAGTTCCTTGGCGGTGCGCTCGGTCCCGTCCTTGGCCGCATAGGCCGTGTCGATGAAGGCGCCGACGACGACGGCTTCGCAGCCCTGGGCCAGACCGCGGGCGATGACCTTCTCATTGAGGCCCTTCGACCAGCTGACGCAATTGACTCCGACGAGCCGGTCCTTGCCGGCGGCGTCGACGCCGCGTTTCTCGAGCAGCCGGAACACCGCCTTGGCGAAGTCCGGGCTGATCTGGGGGTCGGCCGCCAGTCGGCCGGTGAACACCATGGTCTGCATGTCAGTCTCCTGTTGATCCGAAGCGCCGGGGAGCCGATCTCCCCGATCCCGCTTCACCCGCATCCTCCCTTCCTCCCGTCCTCCTCCTGACCGGGCGGGGCCTTGGCCCGTTCGGCCGGTCTCAGGCCGCCGCGCCGTCGAGGACCGACTGCACCGGGTGGCGACGCAACACGGCTTCCAGAACCCGGGGCCGGTCGAACGGGATGAAGACCCTGGGCGTGAAGGCGATGATCTCGACGAAGCAGCCGAGCGCGACCAGGGCGTCGCGATCGGTTCGGCCGCCGACCACCTCGATCCGCCAGCGGTCCATCACCCGGGCCCGTTTCAGCCACAGGCCGCCGTCCAGGCAGATCTGGACGCTGCGGTCGAGCAGCTGGGCGACGGTCCTGTCGCCGTCCGTCCAGGCCTCGCCGATGTCGATCAGGCCCAGGCTCGCCTTGAGCGTCCGGGCCTGGGTCTCGTCCAGGACCCGCCCCAGCCAGCGTCGGCCGTCCGGCGCCCGAACCCGGCGCACCGAACAACCCCGCGCCGGCAACCGCCCCCAGACCGGCAACAACAGGCCGGTCGCGAGGGTGAGCTCGCGCCGCCGCCAGGGGTCCGTGCCCGCGACCTCCTCATCCCAGACCCGGCGCCAGTCATCGATCGCCGCCGGCTTCCAGGCGGATTCCTCGAAGGCCTTCTCCGCCAGGGTCTGGCGTCCATCCGGCCGGATCAGACGGACGGCCGCCACGAGCCGGTCCTCGTCCGTGGCGGTGGTCAGGCCGAGTTCGGCGATCGCCGCCCGACCGGATTTTGCGTTGACGACGAGCTGATGGGCGATGTCGGCGGCCCGGGCCAGGGCGTCGTCCACGAGCAGAATGTCGCGACGAACCCTCAGCGAAAAGGTCACCAAGGCGGTTTCCGCCCCCGTCGAGACATCGGTCCGGATGGTCTCCTGGTTCAGAACCTCCAGTTCCTCGGCCTCGATATCCTCAAGACCCCGGTCCAGCTCACCCGATGCGGCCGCGCGTTCGAGAATGCCCGAGAGGATGCGGTCGAAATCCTCGAACAGGGCGTTCTGGTCGGCGATCCGCAGCGCCAGCAGCCGGTTCAGGAAGGTGTGGATCGGCGGCAGGTCGTCGGAGGGTTTGAGGCCGCCGTCGGCGTCCAGAAGCTTGAGCCCCGTCCGGGTCATGAAGGTCTCGAGCGTCATCGAGCCGAGCTCACCGAAGGCCAGGGCACCGTAGAAGACCAGAAGGGCCCTGCGCGCCCACGGGCTCTCGAGATTGTCCTCGGCCCGGAACAGGCCCGCGCCGGCCGTGCGGCGCTCGCCGCGTGTCAGGGCGCCGAGCGTGTCCAGCCGGCGCGCTATGGTCGAGGTGAAGCGCTTCTCGCCCTGGATGTCGGTCGTGACGGGGCGGAACAGCGGAGCCGAGGCCTGGTGGGTGCGGTGGCTGCGGCCCAGACCCTGGATGGCGGCGTCGGCGCGCCAGCCCGGTTCGACCAGATAATGGACCCGGCGTTGCCGGTTCGCCGCCGACAGGTCGGAGTGATAGCTGCGCCCGGTGCCTCCGGCGTCGGAGAAGATCAGCACCCGTTTGCGACCGCTCATGAAGGCGTCGGTCTCGGCGCGCGCCGCCGAGCCTCCCCGCCGTTCCACAAGCCTGCGACCGTCGCGCACGACCACCCGCCGCGACCGGCCCGTGATCTCGGCGACGGCGTCGGTGCCGAAGGCTTCCAGCAAGGCGTCGAGCACGCCCGGCACGGCGGGCAGACAGGCCATACGCTCGATCAGGACCTGGCGACGGGCGAGGGCTTCCTGACTGACAGCGGGCCGGCTGCCGTCCATGACGGGGACCATGGTGACGTTGCCGTCCCCGTCCTCGATCGCCTCCATCAGATGGACCGGAAAGGCCTCACGCAGATAGTCGAGAACATATTCGCGCGGGGTGAGGTCGATGGAGAGGTTATTCCACTCATCCGGCGGAATGGACGACAGCCTGCGCTCCATCACCGCCTCATTGGTCGAGACGATCTGGACCACAGCGGAGCGATCCGAGGCGAGATCTTCCCGGATGGCGGCGACCAGGCTCGGCGCCTTGAGGCCGGCGAGCAGGTGACCGAAGAAGCGCAGCTTGGCACCTTCGAAGGCGGAGTGGGCGGCCGAGGCGACCTGGCCGCTTCTGGCCTTCCCCTCTTCGTCGTTGACGCCGACCGCCTTCAAGGCCTCGGCCAGATTGGCGTGGATCAGCTGGAAGGCGTCGGCCCAGGCGTCCCAGATGGCGATATCGTCCGGAGTCAGGGGATGGACGAGCGGCTCATATTCGACCCCCTCGAATGACAGGCTGCGCGCCACATAGAGCCCCAGCGCCTTGAGTTCGCGCGCCACCAGCTCCATCGCCGCGACCCCGCCGCGGTCCATGGCCTCCAGAAAATCCGCCCGCGACATGAAGGGCGCCTCCGGACCGCCCCACAGACCCAGGCGCGCGGCATAGGCGAGGTTCTCGGCCGTGGTGGCGCCGGTCGCCGAGACATAGAGAACCCGCGCGTCCGGCGCCCGGTTCTGCAGGGCGAGGCCGGCCATGCCCTGAAGCGAGGCCTTCTTCGCTCCCCGCGCGCCCTTGCCGCCGCCGGCGGCATTGGCCATGGCATGGGCCTCGTCGAAGGCGATGACGCCGTCGAAGTCCGCGCCCAGCCAGGCGATGACCTGGTCGAGGCGGGATTGGCGGTCACCGCGGGCCGGCTGGCGCAGCGTGGCGTAGGTCGCGAACAGGACGCCCGGGTCGAGCCGGATGGCGTCCCCCTGTTTCCAGCTCGACAGCGGCACGATGTCGTGGGCGCTCCCGCCGATCGCGGCCCAGTCGCGCCGCGCGTCCTCGAGCAAGGCGTCGTTTCGGGACAGCCAAAGCGCCCGGACACGTCCCTGGCACATATTGTCGGCGATGACCGCCGCGATCTGGCGACCCTTGCCGCATCCCGTGCCGTCGCCGAGAAAAAAGCCGCGGCGCAACCGGACAGCAGCTTCATGGTCCTCGGAGACCAGCACCATCTGGTGCGGCGCCTGATCCGGCCGCCACCATCCGGGCAGGTGCGCGGCGTGCGCCTCCCCGGCGTAGATCACCATCTCGGTCTGGGCGTCCGAGATCCGCCCCTCATCGCGAATGGCCGGCGGCAGGACCGGCCGATAGGTCGGCGCCGGCGGGGCCACCGACGCCATCGGTCCGGACTCGACCAGGGGCGAGGGATGCGGCCGGGACGCGGGCAGGACGATCCGCCCCAGGGCATGGGCCTGGTAGAGGCCGACATCGCGCCCCTCGCCGGTCCAGGCCTGCACATCATAGGCCAGGGGCGCCGCCCCCGCGAGGAAGGCCAGGCGGCCCGAGGGCAGGGCCAGGCCCCGCGCGCGCGGTGCCAGCAGGGCGGCGGTCGCCACGGGCAGGCGCGTCCGCGGTCTGGCGCCGACCCGTGGCGCAAGCGCTCCGATCCTCCGCGCCGCGTCCTGCAGATCGTCAGGGGTCTGAAGCGGCGCCGCGGCCTCGTCGCCCTCGGCCCGGTCGATCACCAGCAGGCCCGTCTCCACAGAGGTCCCGTGTTTTGCGAAGGCATGGGCTGGAAAGGCGATGCGTCCCACGACGCGTCCCGCCTCACCGAAGCGGCGGAGCAGGCCGGCGTCCTCCAGGGCGGTCAGGGGGACGATCGCGGCCAACCGGCCATGGTCGGCCAGGGACTTGAAGGCCGCTGACAGATGCTCGCCGAGATCCGAGAACGGCGGATTGCACACCACCACCTCGAACTTGCCGCTGTCGGCGCTCAGGTCATGGATATGGCGTCCGTCATGGCGGGTCCGGTCGGCGTCGGGGAACAGACCGTCAAGCAGATCGGCGCGCCCCGGCGCGATTTCGTTCAGGCTCAGACGTCCGCCGCAGGCCTCGACGACCGCGGCGAGCAGACCGGTGCCGGCCGACGGCTCCAGGACCCGGTCTCCGGGGCGGACCCGGGCGGCCAGGACCGCGAGCGCGGCCAGATGCGGCGGGGTGGAGAACTGGTCCAGGGCGACCTGTGCCTCGCTGCGTCGGGTCTGGGTCAGACCCAGCGCCGAGACGGCCGCCAGCAGGGCGGCGATCTCCGCCGGCGCATCTTCCAGACGCCCGACCTGGGCCGCCAGGCGCCGGATCTGCAGAACCGTCGCCGCCTCGATCGCGTCATAGGCGTCGCGCCAGGCCCAGGCCCCCTCGGCGTCGGACGCGCCGAAGGCGGTGGTCATGACGGCGGCGACCAGCCGGCGGTCGAGCGGACGCGATCGCGCCAGATGGGCCGCGAGCGCCCGGGCGGCGGCCAGGACATTGGCGGCGGCGTCGCCTCCGGCCGGATCGGCGAACAGGGACAGGGTGCGGGTCGAGGACATGGAACAAGCTCCGTCAGCCTGGAGCGGAGGGCTCCTCCCTCCCGGTCCTGCAGGCTCGTCCCCGCTCGCCCTTCCCTCGCCTTTCACGGACGGGACGGCTGGCACGACAACGCCGCCCCGGCGCGAACCGGGGCGGCGTCCTCGGGCGGATCGACGTCAGGCGGCGGCGGGGCCGAGCGCGGCCTCGCCCGCCGGGGTGACGGTGAAGGCCCCGACGCCGTCGTCGTCGAGGGTGGAGTCGTCATTGCCAACGTCCCCGTCGCTGGCTGCCCGATCCTCGTCCGGCAACGGGCCCGCCCAGGCGAGGCCGGCCGGCGCCCAGCTCCGCGACGCGGCCTGTTCGGCGACCCAGTCGACCAGTTCGGCCTTCTTCAGGGACCGCGCCCGCTCATCGACCGCGCCCATGTTCTCGAGCATCCCCAGCAGCAGCGCTTTGGAGTGGGCCTGCAGGAAGGGCGCGTCCGGCGTCCAGTGGAGGGTGATGTCCGCCGCGCACAGGGCAGCCAGCTCCGCCGCCTCCATCCGGGCGCTGCGCCGGATCAGGCTCGTGCGCGTCTCGCGCACGTCGAGACTGATCGCGGTCAGTTCGGCCAGCAGTCCCATCTTCTCGCCGTGCGGCAGGCCATCGGCCCAGGCGATGACCGTCTCACCCGACGCCTGCCAGGCCGCACGACGGTCATCGAGCCGCTGCCGCACCTCGCCATCCAGGGTCTCGATCACCCGCCCGTCCACCGGATCAAAGGCCGTGGCGACGATGGCCAGGGCCGAGTCGGATCGCGCCACATGGGTGCGCAGAACCAGGAGGGTGAACAGGCGCGCGATCAGGGCCGTCAACGCCGCGCCCGGATCGTCGGCCAGGGCCCGGATCAGTCCGCGCGTGGCCACATCGGTGCGCACCCCATGCAGGGCGTGGTTGACGCCGTCGGTGTCAGGCTCGGGCGCCGGCGCCTCCGGAGCGACATAGGCCGGCGGAGCCGACGCCCGGTCCGCCGGATCACTGTCGATCGATCCGGCGTCCTCGATCTCCGGCTCTTGCGGCGTGTAGCAGCGCACATCGACGCCCGTGCCGGCGGCCGGCCACAACACCATGGTCGTCACCACCCGCCCGCCGCAACCGGTCTGGTCCGCCTGCACCCGGGCGCGGATCATGGCGACGATCGCGGCGTCGACGGCCTTAGGATCACGGGCCTCGGCCAGGGCCTGCCGCACCGCGTCCGCCCGCGTGTTGAACGTCTCCCGTTCGGCGCGGTAGCGCGCCATGTCGTCGGCTGGAAGCTGGCCACCATAGACATAGCCCAGGGCCTCAAGGTCGTCCGGCAGGTCCGGCTCGGGTCCGGCCGTGACATGCACGGCGATCCCCTCGGCCTCGAACACGGCGGCGATGGCGCGCGCCCGTGCCATCCACAGGTCGGTCAGCAGGTCCGGATCGAGCAGGACGGGGGCAAGTTCCCCGAACAGATCCGCCTCGGTGCGCCCGCCCGCCTCGCCATAGCTGACCGCGTCGACGAGGGCGCAGCGTCGGTCCCGGCTGGTGACCCGCCCCTCGTCGAGCCGCTCGGTGATGCGCCAGTCCTGGAACCCGTGCCCGTCGAGCGCCGCCTCGGCGAGCTCGGCCTGTTCGGCGGTGTCTGGCAGCCGGGCCAGCAGCCTGGCCTGTTTGAGGGTCATCCGGCCGGCCTTCAGGGCCAGGAGCGCGACCGGCGGCAGCCCGGCCAGGGCAGCCAGGCGCTTGATGTCGATCTCGGCGTAGCCGAGGGCCCGGGATATCGTCGACACCGTCAGCCTGGATTTCAGCATCCGGCCGATGGCGGCGATGATGTCGGCGACATGGACCGGCACGGCGGTGTTGGTGAGCAGGACCGCCGCGGCCTGACGGGCCGGATCGGTTTCGACACAGACGGTGACGGGATAGTCCGCGTCGATCCCGCCGGCGTCCAGCAACAGACCCAGGGCGAGGCGGCGGCGACGCCCGTCCAACGCCATCCAGGGCTGCTCCTTCCTGCCGCGGCCGGGCCGGACGGTGAGACGCTGCAGCTGGCCGGCGGCCTTCAATGTGGCGGCCAGGGTCGGGATGTCGTCATCCGGCGGCTCGTTGAAGCGCAGATTCTCGCGAGCGATGCCGATGTCGCCGAGGCGGACGGTGCGCTCATCGCGCTCGACGGTCACGGCCGGGACGGGCTGGGTAACAAGGTCGGTCATGGGGGCTCTCCCGCCGGGCCACGGGGCCCATCCCCGCCGCTCCGGCGCCCGTCAGCGTCCTCGCTCCTCTCCTTTGGCCGCCTCCACCGCCACCTCGTTCCAGTCCCCGAACGGGGGGTCCGGCAGGCGGATGCGAACCTCAAGACCGACGGTCTTCAGGCGTCGCCGGAGGCGTACCGCGGCGCGTTCGCCCGCGGCTCCCCGGTCGGCGGCGATCAGCAGGCGGCGCACCGGCGGCGGTGGCGTCCAGGCTGAGAGATTGTTCGCCGCCATCAGGGCCCAGCCCGGAAGCTGGAAGCGATCCATGGCGGACAGGGTCGTCACCACCCCCTCCCCGACCAGCATCTCAGGGGCGCACGGAGCCAGACGGACAGCGGCGCCGGGCGGGACCCGGCCCACCGTCTTGCGAGTCAGGCGAAGCCCCGCAGCGCGATGTCCGTTCGGATCCAGATAGGTCAGCTCGACCCCGGTCAACCGATCCTCTCCGTCGCTGACCCGCGCGACAAGGGCCGGACGGCCTCGTCCGCGCGGCCGGTAGACCGAGATCGGCGCCCCGGGATGGAATCTGAGGTTCAGGGCGGAGCCGACACCCCGACGACGCAGATAGCGATCCGCCACGTCGCCGGAGCGGATGGAACGACAACCGGCCCAGAGCTCGGCGGCGACCCGGAAGCGGACATGCGGATCGGGTCTGGGGGCCGACAGACCCGGTCGCGTGCCGCCGATCAGTCGGCCGGCGTGATCGATCAGGCCCGCATCGCGCAGTTGATCGCGGACGATCCGCCAGTCGGCGCCGCCGAAGCCGTGAATGACGACCCGGTCATCGGTCAGCAGAAGCGAGACCGAACGATCCCCGGCGCTGTGGCCGGGCGCGGGGATATTGGCGCGCCGCCCCTCGCAATAGAGTTCGCCGCCCAGGGCGGCCACGATGGGGTGCAGGGTCATGACGGCCTCAGATCAGGCCGAGGGCCTTGAAACTGGCCGTCCCTTCCCGGCCGACGACGAGATGGTCGTGGACCTGAAGATTGAACACCCGGGCCGCCTCGACGATCTGGCGCGTCATCTGGATATCGGCCTGCGACGGCGTCGGATCGCCGGAGGGATGGTTATGCACCAGGATCAGGGCGGAGGCCGAAAGCTCAAGGGCGCGCCGGACCACCTCGCGGGGATAGACCGGGGCGTGGTCCACGGTGCCGTGAGCGACCAGTTCGTCCCGGAGCAGCTTGTTGCGCCGGTCCAGAAACAGGGTCCGGAACTGTTCGCGGGGCTCATGCGCAAGCGCCGCCCGGACATAGGCCACGAGCGCGGTCCAGGAGGTGATTACGGGGCGCCGGCAGGTTTCATCGCGGGCCAGGCGGATCGCCAGTTCACGCAGCAGCTTGAGATCGGACAGGGCGGCCGGGTCGAGTCCGGGCGCGCGCGCCAGTTCGCCGGGCTCGGCGGCGACGACAGCGCCCAGTCCCGCGAACCGCTCCAGCAGGGCTCCGGCGAGCCGATGTGTGTTCCTGCCGGGATCGCCGTCCGGACCCTGAACCGCCCGGCTCAACATCAAGCCCAGCAGGGCCTGATCATCCAGCGCCGCGTGCACCAGGGTCGGCGGCGCGAGCGCACGGCTGTGGGGGTCCGGGCCCCAGGCCCGGGTCGGGTTCGGTCTCATGGCGGTCTCTCCTTCTCCGCTCCACCACGGAGCACCCGCCATCCGGCCTTCCTTTCTCCCTTCGGCCGGGCTTGTCCTCTCGTCGGCGGCGCGCCACCCTGCGCCGATGAAAGGCCTTCTGATCTGCGCCGGGATTCTGCTCGTTCCCGCCGCCGCCCGAGCTGACCCTTGCGAAGACCGGCTGCCCGGGGCGCGCCGGCGAGACCTTCGCGGGCATCGTGCGCTACGTCGGCGACGGCGACAGCCTGTGCCTGGGAAACACCACCGACCCCGCCACCTGAATCGAGGTGCGGCTTTCGGACTTCGACGCCGCCGAACTGCACAGCCCCAACGGCCGAGCCGACCGCGACCGCCTGATCCGCGTGGTCGGCCGGCACGCATCGAATCCGCATGGCGCGGCGTGAAGTCGATGCCGCGTTGCGTCGGGGCGTTCCGGAGGCCGAAGCCTCCGCCGGTCAATGGGGGTAGATCGCCGTCACCTCTCCTGCTCCATCCCGAACCGTCAAATCAAACTGGATGCGGTCACCGACCGCGGCCTCCTGCAATGCAGCCGGCGAGGCCTTGAACTTCATGGTCATTGCGGGCCACCCGATTGAACGGATGGGTTCGTGGTTGATGGTGATCGTCGACACCGCCGGATCCACGGCCGTGATCACGCCCGCACCGTCTGCGGTCTTGGCCTCGGCGGCCGGGGAGGACGACGCGCCATCCACCGCAACACTCGCCCTCGGCGATCGGGGCTCGGCCATCGGCATCGCCGGGGTTTCGGGTTCCGCCCGCTGACCGCAGGCGGTCAAAACAGTGGTAAGACCGAACATCAGGATAATGCGGCGCTTCATCGTGTGTCTCGTCGAGGAACAGGGGTCGAACGGACTCTGCGGCGTCTCAGCAGCAGAAAACTCGCATAAATAATGAGCATCGAGAACAAAAGCGCCGTGAACATGCCGCCGACCACGGGGCAGGCGCCGTCAGCCCAAATTCAGATTGTCAGCAAGGCGAACTGGCTAGGACCGTGCCCATGGACCGCTCGAACAATCCCTCCGTTGCTTAGCCAGCGCGCCCAAACCGCTCGCGACCGATCCGGGCGTCCCCTCCACGCCGCAGCCGTGCTGATCGGCGCGGTCATCGGAAGGAACCTGCGCCTTCGCATGGCGTCGCTGTGGTGCGCTGTGGTGCGCTGTGGTGCGCTGGGCGCTGGTATTGAATATAACGGGGTCAAGCTGATCGGCGTCTGCTGGATCCCGCGCGCGCTGGCCCCTCGCTGGCCGATCGTCGACGAGTCGGCTTTCCGTCCGACATACGCGCCGCGACCAATCATAGCATGTACCCGATGTCCGAGGCCCCGGTCGGATAGGCGAGCATCGGCGATTTAAGGTCATCGGCGGTCAGCCCATGGCGGATCGCCAAGGCGAACAGGTTGAAAACCTCGTCCATGTTCGGCGCCATGAGATGAGCCCCCAAGACCCGCGAAAGATGGACGAAGTGCTCGTCGAGAGGGTCGCCCGCTGCGCCGACGGCTCCACTCCGGATTGCCCGATCCTGAAGGCTCCGTTCGATTCCGACGTAGGCACGGAAGCGAGGGTTTGAGGACCGCACCGACGCTTCAAGATCTACCCGGTCGCTATCGCTAACAAGTGATTGCCTTGGAGATTCTGGACTGCGGGCCAGGAATTTGGCGACCCACGAACCACAAGCATAGAGGGGGAAGGACCAACCATTGCAGTAGAGGCGTCAATCCTACCCCCAGAAACGGCACGACCGGCATGGTGCCGGCATACTGCCAGCGGTCGAGCGGACCTGTGGCCAAACGTTCGAGCACGATCGTTATGGCAATACCCGCCAATAAGAAGACTGTGATCGGCCACTGGCGCGGCTTGACGAACCACTGGCGCGAGCGCGCCGCGAACGCTGCCATCCAATAAGCGCCGACCATGATGAGGGCATCGCCGAGTGTGGCGAAAGCGCAGACCTTGGTAGCGGCCCAGTGGGGCGCTTCGGCCATGCCGACGTACAAGGTTATCTGCAGCAACTCCCATGGGAAGTTCAGCAAAAAGGCGAATACTGCAAAGTTTAGTTCCGGCAGATCGATCGCCTGGCGGAGAACGCTTGACCGATCGATTACACGATTTGTCGGGTCGGTTTTACGCATCGTCATCTGGCCCCGGATCTATTGAATCTTTACGCGCTTGTTGCAGAGTCCTTAACCTCGCCGAAGCTCCGACATCGTCCGTTCAGTGCCCGCACACCGGCTCGTGTCGCCTCCGGCCCCGGGCGCGTCAGTGTATAGCTCTCTTCGTTCGGCAAGCCACATCTGTATCAAAGCGCGGCGATGAGACGACCGCTCAGACGATAAGCCGATCCCAACTTCCGTAGTGCTCCTGGCTGCGACGCCCGCGCGGTAGGCTCAATCCGATCAGCGCCACACCAGCGGCCATGCCCGCGACATCGCCGATGACATTCGATCCCTGGAGCAGCCATGGCGCGGCGATCAACCAGAGTCCGAAAAGGACGTTCACGAACCGCAATGGTCGCGCAACCTCGGCCATCGCGATGATGGCGACCGTCACGACCAGGGCACCGACGAGATGATCGCTGTCGGCGATGGGCGGAACCGATCCGAGCGACGTCCGGGAAAACATCAGCCAGACCCCGAGGCCGGCGCAGACGACGAGGGTCCATGGCGCATTGACGCCGCGCAACGCCGAGGCGGCGGCGGCCGGGAAGCCGTCCGCGAACCCCGGGCGGCGATCTTTCGTGCTCCCGGGCAGGGCGTCGCCGCGGAAGAAGGCGCGCCAGAAGGGCCGTCCCCGACGGGTGTTCAGCACCATGAACTGTCCCATGGCCACCAGTTCGTCGAGCGAATAGGGGATCATGACCAGCATGGCGACGCCCGCCGCAATGCACAGGGTGCAATAGGTCTCGATGACGATCGGCTGGGCGATGATGAAATAGATGCTGACCACGCCGAGCGGCACCACCACGATGCCGAACAACAGCACCATCCAGGGCATGGTGCGCCAGCGCGCCCGGCCGCCCATGGCGCCCATCAGGATCTCGGTCATATAGGTGATGGTCCCGACCCCGCCGTCGGCCACCGGCCAGGCCTTGGACATGTCGGAGGTGATGATGTGCTCGGTTCCGTTGAGCGGTCCGGGAACATTGAAGAACGGCTCCCAGACCCCGTCGATGTGGCCCAGCTGGTAGGCGGTGAGGATCCGTGACAGCACGAGACCGATCAGGCCCAGGGCGATGATCGGCACGCGCTGGAGATAGGTCGAGGGACAGTAGCTCCAGCCCGGCGGGGTGTCGGTCTCGTCCATCATCCCTTCCATGCTCATCCCCGGCATCATCGGGATCAGGATGGTCAGGGCCACCACCAGGGCGCCGACCAGCATGTCGTTGCTGTAGACGGCCGCGCTCGGCGTCCAGAACAGGATGGCGGCGCCGAGCAGCCAGATACCGATCACCGCGTTGGCCCATTGGGCCCAGCCGCCCCTGGGCGACATGGAAAACCCGGCGAAGACCATGATCAGGACGCCGCAGATCACGTCGTTCCAGCCGCTCAGGGCGTTGCGAAGGGCGGGGGCCCACAGGTTCCGTTCCTCGGTGACCATCAGAATCGCGGTCGAGAATTCGGTCTGGGTGAAGACGCCGAATATCAAGGGAACCGTCGCCAGCCACAGGCCCAGCCCCATGGTCAGCCAATGCACCCACAGCATGTCGAAATGCATGCCACGCATGGAGCGGGCGTGATCGGCGAGCATCCGGCTGTGTTCGGCCGGCTTCATGGCGTGGGCCCGCGACGCCGCCGCCTCGACCTTGTCGTCGGCGACCCGGGCCGCATTAAGCCGGTTGGCCTGATACCAGGCGAAAGGGTCGGCCTTCAGCCCGGCGACAATGGTTGGCAGGCTCTTGCGAAGGCTGTGTTTCGCGGACCAGCCCAGATGGGTCCGCGCCGCAGTCAGATCGAGTTCGTAGTGGTCCCCGGAGATGTCGACCATCCAGGGCCGGATGAAACTGTCCTCGTCGAAGACGGCGGTTTCCGCCCAGGCTCCGGCCCTGGCGGCGGCCTTGGGAATGGAGAGGGTTTCCCATGCCTCGTCATGGATCAGCCGACCCAGATCGCGCTGGATTTCGTCATAGGTCATCACATCGGTCTCGCCGAGCAGGACCGGAAAGACCTCGGGAAGATCGGCGCGTCGATCGATCACCCGCTCGATGGCGGCCATCAGATCATCGAGGTGCAGGGAGGGCTGGCCGGTGGCCAGACTGCCCGGATAGACCCGCGCGCTGGCCCGCTTCTCGTAGATGCGGGCGATTTGCTGGGCCAGGAAGGCGGAGTGACCGCTGTCGTCATAGATGCCGGCCGGCCGCAGGAAGACGGCGGGAATCTTGCCGCGTTTTTCGCGGATCAGGGCCTCGGTGAGAACCTTTGATTCGCGATAGGGCAGACTCGCGTCGAGCGGCGCGGATTCGTCGATCGGCCGGCCCGGCTCCGTCGGCTGGTGCACCAGCATGGTGCTGGAGAAGACAAACTGCTCGACGGCGAAGGCCTGGAGGGCGTCCAGCAGGCGGCCGGTTCCACGCACCGTCACCGCCTCGTAGCGCGGGTCGGGCTCGCCACTGAGATCGAAGAAGGCCGCCAGATGGATGACCGAAGCAATCTTGCGCCCGTATCCCGTCCGGACCCGGTCGAACGCCGCCTCGACGCTGGCGTCATCCGCCAGGTCGATGCAGACGCATTCGGCGTCGGCGGGGGGATGGGGCGGCAGGTCGCGGTCGAAACCGATCACCCGGAACCGATTGGCCAGACGTTTGACCAGGGCCGAACCGATGAAACCGCTGGAGCCGGTGACGATGACGACCGGCCGGTCACTGGCCGGCGTCGCCATCAGCCGCGCCCTCGCAGATAGTTGATCAGGGCCGCGATCGCCAGCACCAGAAAGACGATCGCCAGAAGGCTGACCAGCCCCATGCCGCCCATCATCCAGCCCATTCCTTTCCATCCATCATCGCGCTTCTTCCTTGTTCAGGCCCGTCCTACGACGGGCGTTCCGCCCGGCCGGGGCACCCGACTACTGCGGGCGCAGGGCGGTGACCTCATTGACCCCGTCGTGCACCGAGACTTCGAAGGCGACCCGGTCTCCGACCTTTGCGTCCTCCAGCACAGCGGCCGGGGCCGAGAAGGTCATGGCCATGGCCGGCCAGCCCACACCCGGGATCGCGCCATGATCGATGGTGACGGTGCCGGCCGAGGCATCGACAGCCGTGATCGTGCCTGTGCCGGCACCGGTCTTGGCGGCCTGCCCTCCCGCCATCGGCATGCCGGACATATCCGGTGCCATCGGCATGCCGGACGCGTTCGACGCCATGGGCATTTCAGAAGCGGGGGCCGGGTCGGTGGCCGGCGCGGTCTCGGATTGACCGCAGGCGCTCAGGCCGAGGGCAGCGACCGCGGACAGGATAAGGGCATGGTTCATGGTGTTTCTCCTTGGGGTGACGTTTTCGAACGGGACCTGCGGCGTCTCAACAGCAGATAGCCTGCGGGGATAACGAGCATGGACAACAAAGGTGCCGTCAGCATGCCGCCGATGACGGGCGCGGCAATGCGGCTCATCACCTCCGAGCCGGCACCGTGGCCGATCAGGATAGGGAACAGGCCCGCCAGTATGACGGCCACCGTCATCGCCTTGGGACGCACCCGCAACAGGGCCCCCTCACGCACGGCCGTCTCAACCTGATCCGGCCCCGGGTTTGGCCCCTGGTCGTTGAGCGCCGTCTTCAGATAGATCAGCATCACCACCCCGAACTCGGCGGACAGTCCGGCCAGGGCGATGAATCCGACCCCGGTCGCGACCGACTGGTGATAGCCCATCAGATACAGCAGCCAGACTCCGCCGGTCAGGGCAAACGGCAGGGTGGCCATGATCAGGGCCGCCTCGTCGAAGCGTCCGAAGGTCAGATACAGCAGGACGAAGATAATCAGCAGGGTGGCCGGGACCACGATCTTCAGCCGCTCGGCGGCACGGGTCAAATATTCAAACTGCCCGGAATAGGCGATGGTCACGCCCGGACTCAGCTGAACCTGATCTGTGACCGCCGTTTGCAGATCGCCGACCACCGAGGCCAGATCCCGGCCCCGGACATCGATATAGACCCAGGTCGTGGGACGGCCGTTTTCCGATTTCAGCATCGGCGGGCCGTCCGCGACCTGAAGGGTCGCGACCGTGCCGAGGGTGATCTGCTGGCCCGAGGGCGTCAGGACCGGCAGGGCTCGAAGCTCCGCCAGGCTATCTCGGATTTCGCGGGGATAGCGGACGCTGATCGGATAGCGAGCCAGGCCTTCGACCGTCTGGCCGATGGTCTCACCGCCGACGGCCCCGGCGACGATGCTCTGGACGTCCGCGATGTTGAGGCCGTAGCGCCCGGCCGCCTGACGGTCGATGTCGACATTGATATAACGTCCGCCCGTCAGGCGTTCGGCCAAGGCCGAGCTGACGCCCGGGACGGTTTTCGCGATCTCGGCGACCTCGGCGGCGATCCGGTCGAGGGCCTGAAGATCGGCACCGGAGACCTTGACACCGATCGGGCTCTTGATGCCGGTGGCCAGCATGTCGATGCGGTTGCGGATCGGCGGCACCCAGACATTGGCCAGACCGGGGACCTGCACGGCTGCATCCAGTTCTTCGACCAATCTCTCTGGCGTCATACCGGGACGCCACTGATCGCGTGGTTTGAAGCGGATGGTCGTTTCGAACATCTCGAGCGGTGCCGGATCTGTGGCCGTGTCCGCTCGTCCGGCCTTGCCGAACACGGTGTCCACCTCGGGCACAGAACGGATCATGCGGTCCGTCTGCTGCAGCAGTTCGGACGCCTTGGCCGCTGACAGACCCGGCAGGGCCGACGGCATATAAAGCAGGTCGCCCTCGTCCATCGGCGGCATGAACTCACCGCCCAGCTGGCTGATCGGCCAGGCCGAGCTGGCGAACACCGCGAGCGCGATCAACAGGGTCGTGCGGGGACGATGCAGCACCCAGTCGAGCGGCCGACGATAGATATGGGTCAGCCAGCGATTGATCGGATTGCTCTGCTCGGCTGGAATCCGTCCGCGGATCAGATAGCCCATGAGCACCGGCACCAGGGTGATCGACAGGATCGCCGCCGCCGCCATGGCATAGCTCTTGGTGAAGGCCAGCGGCGCGAACAGCCGCCCCTCCTGGGCCTGAAGGGTGAAGACCGGAATGAACGACAGGGTGATGATCACCAGACTGAGGAACAGGGCCGGTCCCACCTCCGCCGCGGCCTCGGTGATCACCCGCCAGCGGGCCTCGCCGGCCAGAACCTCATCGGGATGTTCGTGATCCCATCGCTCGATGTGTTTGTGCGCGTTCTCGATCATGACCACGGCCGCATCGACCATGGCTCCGACGGCGATGGCGATGCCGCCCAGCGACATGATGTTGGCGTTGACGCCCTGCAGATGCATCAGGATGAAGGCCGCCAGCACCCCCAGGGGCAGGGTGATGATGGCAACCAGGGCCGAGCGCGCGTGCCAAAGGAACAGGCCGCAGACCAGCGCGACGACGATGAACTCCTCGATAAGCTTGGTGCTGAGATTCTCGATCGCGCGGTCGATCAGGTGTGAGCGGTCATAGACCGTCACAACCTCGACCCCCGCCGGCAGCCCGGCCTTGAGGGTTTCCAGCCGCTCGCGCACCGCCGTGATCACCGCCTGGGCATTCTCGCCCGAACGCAGGATCACCACCCCGCCGGCGACCTCGCCCTCGCCGTTCAACTCGGCGATGCCGCGCCGCATTTCGGGGCCGATCTGTATGGTGGCCACGTCGCCCAGCTGGATCGGCACGCCGCCGGCCGCCGTACGGATCGGTACGGCGCGGAAATCGTCGAGCGTGGTCAGATAGCCGTTGGCGCGAACAACATATTCCGTTTCGGCCAGCTCCAGGACCGACCCGCCGGCCTCGCCATTGCCCTGCTGGATCGCCGCGACGACCTGCTGGTGCGTTACGCCAAACGCGGCCAGTTTGGTGGGGTCGAGCACCACCTGATACTGGCGCACCATGCCACCGATACTGGCGACCTCGGCCACGCCGGGAACCGTCTTGAGCTCATAGCGCAGGAACCAGTCCTGCAGGCTGCGCAACTGCGACAGGTCATGCTGGCCCGTGCGGTCGACGAGCGCATATTCATAGACCCAGCCGACACCCGTGGCGTCCGGACCGAGCGCGGGTCGAGCGCTGTCGGGCAGGCGCGCCTGGACCTGGCTGAGGTATTCCAGCACCCGCGAGCGGGCCCAGTAGAGGTCGGTCCCGTCCTCGAACAGCACATAGACATAGCTGTCGCCGAAGAAGGAATAGCCCCGCACCGTGCGGGCTCCGGGCACCGACAGCATGGTGGTCGCCAGTGGGTAGGTGACCTGGTTTTCGACGATCTGCGGGGCCTGGCCGGGATAGGAGGTGCGGATAATCACCTGCACGTCGGACAGGTCCGGCAGGGCGTCCACCGGCGTGTTGCGCACGGCCCACAGACCGGCGGCGACCAGGGCGAAGGTGGCCATCAGGACGAGGAAGCGGGCCTTGACCGAGGCGCGGATGATGGCGGCGATCATTGGCCCGTCTCACGCCGGGTCACACTACGGATCGTGGCCTTGCCGCCGACCAAGTCGAAGGTGAAATCGACCTGGTTTCCCACGGAGATGCCTGCCAGTGGGACCGAGTCTGCCACCGTAAAGTTCATCGTCATGGCCGGCCATTGCAGCGCGGGTACGGGTCCGTGCGCCAGGGTGACCGACCGCCCTTCGATGACCTGGACCCGGCCGCTTGTCCGGTAGACCGGGGTCTGGGCTGCGGCCGGAGCAGGAGCTGGAGTTGGGGCTGCCGATGGAGCCCGGGCCTGTTCCAGGCTGCGCGCCTCGACGCCGGACAAACTGGCCTCGGAATCGAACAGGAACTGGCCTGAGGCCACGACCCGCTCGCCTTCGCGCAGGCCGGCGAGGACCTCGGTCTGACCTCCGGCCTCGCGCCCGACCCGGACTTCTGCGGGCTGATAACGCCCGCCCTCTCCGGCGAGCATGACCAGATTGCGCTGACCGGTGCGGATCACCGCTTCTGACGGCACCAGCAGGGCCGGTGTCGAGGATCCGCCGAAGGCGATCCGTCCGTACATGCCCGGACGCAGACGGCCGCCCGGATTGCGCAGTTCGATACGCGCGGTCAGCGTCCGGCTGTCGCTGGCCACCTCGGGCAGCAGGGCGATCAGTCGACCGCTCATGCGTTCCCCGGGGAAGGCCGCGAGGGTCACCTCAACCGAGCGGCCAACCCGTAGCTGGCCGCCGAGGGTCTCGGGCACGGCGGCGTTGAGCCACACGGTCGACAGGCCGTTGACCTCTGCCAGGGTCAGACCCGCCGGCACGGTCATGCCGGCGCGCACGCCGAGAGTTCGAATGACCCCGCCAATCGGACTGGTGATGGTCACCGTGGTGCGCGGGCGACCCGAGCGCTCGACCGCCGAGATCAGGGACTCCGGCATGCCGAGCAGAAGCAGCCGTTGGCGCGCCGCCTGGATCAGGGCGGCGTCATCGGTGCGCCGGACCGCGAGGTATTCGAGCTGGGCTCCGCCCCAGTCCGGAACCAGCAGGTCGGCCAGTGGAGCGCCGGCGGCGATGACGTCGCCGGGCGCGCGTCCATAGACCCGTTGGACAAAGCCGCTGGCGCGCGTTTGAACCACGGCGACGTCACGTTCATTGTAGTCCACCACCGCACTGGCGGTCAGATCACCCTCAAGGGTCCCCGACCGGACGGTGGCGAAACGAACGCCGAGGTTCTGGACCAGGGCGGGATCAATGCGAACGCCCGCCGCGCCTGGCTCCTCATCGGCGTATCGGGGCACCAGCTGCATGTCCATGAACGGCGACTTGCCCGGCTTGTCGAACCTCTGGCCCGGGGTCATGGGATCATACCAGTAGAGGACCTCACGCTCGCCCGCAGAGGTGGCGACGGGGTCCCCACCGCCCGGACCGAAGCGGGCCAGCGCCAGACCGGCCACACCGCCGATGATGATCAGACCGGCGGCCGCAGCCGCCAGCCTCAGGTTCTTGTGCTCAAACCGGATCATTGGTCGTTTCCATAAATCAGGGTGAATCGGACGGCGCGGCGCGCCACATCGGCTTCCTTGTCGAGAGCATCCAGTCGGCCATTGGCCAGGGCGGTGAAGGCGTCCAGCACCTCCATGATCCCGGCCCGACCCGCGCCGTAGCTTGCGGTTTCGAGATCGGCGCGCGTGCGCAGGTTGGGCAGGACCACGTCCCGCGCCCGGATCCAGCGGCTCCGGGCCACCTCATATTCGGCGAGGTCGCCCTTCAGGGTCGCCGCCCACTCACGTTCCACCGCCTCCCGCTCGGCGGAAACACGCCGGGCATCGGCGGCGCGGGCCGCGATCACCGGTGCCTGGCGACTGCCCTGGAACAGGGGCAGGCTGACACTGGCACCGACGGACACCAGGTCGCCGAACATCGGATCGCGGCGGGCGTAGCCGGCCTCGAACGACCAGTCGGGTCGGCGGGCAGCCCGGGCCAGATCGAGGTCGGCATCGGCCCGGTCCTGCACCGCGCCGTAGGCGCGCAGGGTCGGAAGCCGGTCGAGATCGACATCGAACACACCGGGTTCAAGGTCGATGGAAGGCGGTGATCCAGTGACGCCTGGCATCGGATCGCCGGTCCATCGTGACAGTTCCGCCCGCGCCCGGACGAGATCGACCCGCAGGCCGTCACGTCGATCATCCAGAGCGGCGCGCAGCTCAACCGGACCCAGGCTCTGCGCCGGTCGGCTCGCTCCCGAGGCGACGCCCGACGGGGCCGTCTCCCACAAAGGGTCGAGGGCGGTGAGCACATCGTCCATCTCCGCCAGTCGCCGTTCGGCATAGTACAGGTCGATCCAGGCCTGACCGGTCGCGACCTGGACATCCCATAGCGTGATGTCCTCCCGCGCCCGGGCCACGCCGATATCAGCCTCGGCAATGCGGCGTTCAGCCCGACGGCGCGCGCGACTGGGCACCTCCTGCTGCAGGCCGACCTGGACATTGGTCATCTCGATCCCGTCAAACCGCCCGGCCGCGGGACCCGATACCGGAAAGCCGTCCAGACCGAAGCTGAGCCGCGGATCCGGCAGGCGTCCTGCCGCCTCGACCGAGGCCTCCGCCGCCGCCACGCCCAGGGCACCGGCGCGCACGCCCGGGGCGTCTGAACGCGCCAGGGCCAGCGCCTGCGTATAGGTCAGGGGTTCAGCGCGCGCGGCGCTCGCGGCGACCAGCGCACAGCTGACCAGGGCCACACGGACCCAGATCGGCGCGACGCGGCGCGCCCGACCGTTTATTGAATTCAACACGACGAAGCTCCGGACACACCCACTCCACTGGAGCAGAGGTCAGCTGATCGAAAAGGTCCGCAGACGCCGGGACGCCGCACAGACCCGCGAATGCAGGATCAGGCTTCGGTTTTTGGAGGGGCGCGGGGCGGTGCCGTTACGATTCCGGTCAGACGCTCCGTCACTCCGCCATAGGAGGGAGAGAGACCTGAAGCCGGCTGGTCCAACGACGGCTCGTTCGAAAACACCGGCGAGACCACTGCGCAGCCCATCTTGGCGATGCAGTCCGCTGTCATATCACTGCATGGGGTCTGCTTCTGGGTCGGCGCGGCGTCTGTGGGTCCCACCGCCATCTCGGCGCAGTGCGCCATATCCTGTGTTAGGGACGCAACTGAAAATGGAGTCGCCCGCGCCTCCGTCTGGCCGAGGAAGCCGACGAACGCCAGGGAGATGATCACAATGCGCAGCAGGCTCCACATGGCGAGATAATCCCACTTCGCCGGCGGTTGCACAACCCGGTTGCCGCCCAAATTGACGGTCGTCAAGTCACCGGACCAGAACGGACAACCCCGGTGCGACGGGTTTCGGATCGGGAAGCCGACCCGTGAGCGACTACCCGCTTTCGGACCGGCGTAGGTGCACTGTGGCCTCGGCTCCATCCCGCCATCAGCGTCGACCCCGCAGAATCCTGGCCGGCGCGAACATCGGTTTCGAGTAGCTCGAGCTCGACCACCTCATGCTGGCACCGGACCCCGCGATCAGTCGGGCCTTGCTCGCCGTTTCACGGCGCGCCAGGACTTGATGTCCCGAGCGATCCGTATCCACAACAGGATGAATCCCGAGATGACGATGCTCAGCGTCAGGGCCGTGGTGATGATAATCAGCGGGTGATTGAAATCCTCGCCGTCGTCCCAGTCCATGACGTGCAGACGCCAGAAGAAGTCGAACAGACGCCAGATCCCCGAGCGACGCGACACCACCTCACCGGTGGACGGCGACACATAGAAGGCGGTCTTTTCGCCATCGGCAAAGTCGACCCGCCACAGCGGCCCGGTTTTGCCCGTCTCCTCCGGCGCGCTGGCCAGATAGGCCACCCCCGTCACCTCCGCTTCGCCGCGATAGGCCCGTTTGGCGAAGGCCGAGACCTCGTCCGCCGACATGGGCGCGAACGGTCGCCCGGTGATGGCCGAGACGATCACCGGCTCGCCGCTCGCCGGTTTCAGCGTCCAGGCCGGGCCGCGCGGCGTGCCGTGCAGGTCCACCTGCACCGGCACGACCCCGGCGCGACCGGCGATCTCGGCCAGTCCCGGCAGGCCGTCGAGGGCCAGAGGCTGCGGCTGCGCTTCCGCCACGCGATGTTCGCTGCGCACCGTCTCGATCGGTATCGCCACCATCACCAGGCCGCCGCCGACCCAGAACAGGACCTGCAGGCCGACCACCAGCGCGATCCATTTATGCAGTTGAGTCGAGAGTTTGAGGACTTTCAGGACAGCCTCCGTTCAGGCGTGACGCGCGAACACGCGCGTGCCGCCGCCCTTGAGGATCAGCAGGGCCTCATAGGTTTCCCGGCGGCCATCGGGCATCTCCATCCCCGGCGAGCCGAGGGGCATGGTCGGCACCGCGAGCCCGAGGGCGTCGGGGCGCTCCACAAGAAGTCTGCGCACATCCTCGGCAGGCACATGCCCCTCCAGCACATAGCCGCCGATCACGGCGGTATGACAAGCCGCCAGCGGGTCGGGGACGCTCCAGGCGCGGCGAACCGCGCCGGGATCGGCCACCTCGGTTGTCCGCACCTGGAACCCCGCATCCGTCATATGCTCGACCCACGCGCCGCAACAGCCGCAGGTGGGCGACTTGTAGACAGCGAGGTCGGACGACGGTCGCGCGGTTTGCGCGCAGGCCGCGGTCGCCGCCGCGCCGACACCGACGAGTAGAAGGGTGCGGCGGGAGAACGATGCTGTCATCGACTCATTCCTCCAGTGATCAAGAGCAGGGTGAGCCCGGTTGCATGCGCTCAGGCCGCCGGACGAATGGGTCGGGCCGACGAATGGTAGACATCGAAACGCCATTGGTCATCGCGCTTGCGCAATACGCTCGTGGCGACGCCGCGGCGCTCGATCGGTGCCCGCCCGGTGTCCTTGAAGGTGATACGATAGGTATAGGTTTCGCTGACGAAGGCGGTGTCGCCGTCCATCTCCACCGTCATCTGATGATTGCGAAATTCGAAGCCTGCCAGGTCGGCGAACTCCGGCCCGAGGTGGTGCTCCAGATAATAGGCGAAGGATCCCTCGACCCCGCCGTTCTCGAAAATCTCCGAGTCCGCCCAGAACAGGGCCGGAGTCTGTGACACATCCATCCGCGTGATGGCGTCCTTGTAGGCTGTCACGACCGAGCGGACCTGCTGCTCATCCGTGACCTGTGCCTGTGCGGAGGTGGCGAGGACGGCGGCAAACGCCAGTCCGGCGAAGATGGAACGTGCTTTCATGGGTATCTCCAAGGTGGCCGCCCGGACATGGGATCGGCGAAGGTTGCGGACGTGCCGACGGCGAACATGTCGGCCGCCGAAGAAGCAGGTGGGGACGGGGGTTCAGGACCTGCCGGATGGGGACAGGCTAGTATGCCCCCTCAGAACATCAGGTGTTTCACGCCATGCGTCAGTATGCCGCCCAGCAGGGCATTCACCAGAATGGCGGACGCGGTGACGGTCAACGCGCCGATATAGAGCAGTTCGCGCTTGGGGCCCGGCTTGCGGACCCAATGCTCCTTGGCCCACCAGCTCAACAGGCCCAGCGCCGCGATCGAGGTGCCAAGCCAGCGGTGATAGGTATGGGTCACGTCATCGGATCCGGGCAGGCCCATGGCGAACCAGCCGAGCACCACGGCGCCCACGGCCGAAATCGCGGCCAGGGCGATGATCACCCGGGTGCCCTGGGTGAGGACCGGTCGACGCAGGGTCAATGCGGCGATCTCGAGCACAGCGGCCACGAGGAACAGGGCGATAGGAAAATGCACGGCCGCGGGATGCATGGCTCCCAACCAACGGACGAGACGCTGGGACATCGTGCGGCGCGCGGCATCGGCCGACATGCCGCCGTGATCCATGCCCGCCGACATCGCCGGCATCCCCGCCATGTCCGATCCATGACCGTCCGCCATCGGCGTGGCGGCGACGGATGCTGCGGCTGGAGGATCGTGATCTTCATGGGCGAAGGCCGGCGCACTGACCGACACGGCGACCAGGACGGCGAACGCCGCCAACATTTTCCGCAATCCCATGACCCACTCCGGTTCCGCCTCTTCTGCTAACTACGCAGCACGGGGACAGCCCCCTCACCCGAGGGATTCGGCGAAGGCACGCGTAGCAGTTATCAGGGGCCGTGAAGGAGAGTTTCAATGCCGCGTAATCTGGATGACCTTCTGACAGGACTGGCCGCCGCGCCCGTCGATACATCGCTCGAGGGGCTTGAGCCCCTCGTCTGGAAACGGGTCGACATCCTGCGAGGGGAACGGCTTGTGTCACAACTGCGTCTGGGCGCCGTCGCCATGGCCCTGGCGACCGGTTTGACGGCTGGCGGCTTCGGCGCGATCGCCGCGCCGAGACCCCCTGGAGATCTGACGATCTTCACGGCCGATACCAGCCTGGCTCCCCTGGCGAGACTGGATGTGGGTCGATGATGCGCGGCTGGCGGGCCATTGTCGTCACGGCCTTGCTGGCCGCCCTGGCCGGCGGCGCCGGGACATGGATCAGCGCCAGTTGGGTCCTGAGCAACCGCGCGCCTCCCTCGCTTCACGACATCGTCCACGACGATCTGACGCTGTCGCCCGACCAACACAGCCGAATTGAAGCGATCGAGGCGAGATTCGCGGCGCGGCGGCCGGTGCTCGAAGCGAATGTCAGGGCGGCGAATCTGGAACTCGCCCGGGCAATTGAGCAGGGCGCCGGGGACGGCCCCCAGGTCCAGGCCGCCGTCGACCACATTCATGACGCGATGGGCGCGCTGCAGAAGGAGACGATCACACACGTCTTCGAGATGCGATCCGTGCTGACCGCCGCCCAGGCGAAGGTCTTCGACGAGCGTATCGTTTCGGCCCTCGCGCCCGACGAACGCTAGCCGTTCGGGTGGAGGCTCCGGACGATCTTTCAGCGCGCGCCGCCAGCGGTGAGCGCGCGGCGTTTAGCGAACTGATGCGGCAGACCAAGGCTGCCCTGTTTCGGGTCATCCGGCGCTATGTCGGGGACGAACAGGAGGCGTGGGATCTCCTGCAGGAGACCTATGCCGCGGCCTGGATCAGCATTCGCCGCTATGATCCCGCGCGCCCTTTCGAGGCCTGGCTTCGAACCATCGCCCTCAACAAATGCCGCGACTGGAGTCGCCGCCGGTTCGTTCGGCGGCTGATCCGTGGCGGCATCGATCTGTCGGCGCCCGAGGCCCTGGCCGTGCCGGACGGGAGCGACCCGGCGGATGAGCGGATGGAGGCCACCGACCGACTGCTCCGGCTGAACCAGGAAATGGACCGCCTGCCGCCTCACCTCAAGGCGCCGCTTCTGCTCACGGCGATCGAGGGACGCAGTCAGGCGGAGACGGCGGGGATTCTCGGGATCTCCGTAAAAACCGTGGAAACCCGCGTGGCCCGGGCGCGACGCAAGCTGTCCGACGCCTTGCGCGAGACGGTGGCCGGGCCGCCGTTTCCCGAGGGATCAGTCTGACGTGCACGGAACCGGATGCCGGTCATCAAGAGAGAAGCGGCGTCCGGGTGATCCCCACGGCGAGGCGAGGGCTCCGGCGCACGCGCGCGTATTCTTGATATGAGGGCGCCGCTCGTTCACGCGGGCGGTGCCGGGCGACCGGTCCTCGTTTTTCGGCGGTCGCCAAGTCGAGAGCCTGTTCTTCGTCCCCAATCCAGGAGCTGTTCACGTGAGAATTCTCGTCCTTTCCGCCCTTGCCGCCGTCGGCCTTGCCGCCTGTCAGCCCGCCGCCGAGCCAAAGCCGGTCGACGCCCAGACAGCGCCTGACGCCCCGGCGGCTGCACCCGTCGAGACCGCTCCGGCGGCCATGCCCGAGCCG
>TARA_R110000868_G_scaffold409097_1_pt1 | contig 67766 bp, 65 predicted proteins | sample TARA_R110000868 | Tara Oceans TARA_R110000868 (sample SAMEA4397489) | marine metagenome | biome: Polar Biome; feature: [SRF] surface water layer (ENVO:00010504); material: water (ENVO:00002006), including particulate matter (ENVO:01000060) such as... | depth 5 m | reverse complement strand
GAATGCGGATGAAGTATTGATCCTGACAGACAAAGGTCTAGGGAATTTGGTGTTTATGTCTCAGACTTTGGCGGAAAAAGCAGCATATTATGAGCAGCAGGTTAGACATCGTCACATTCGACATGGTTTTAATTCCACCCTAACCCGAATGGAAAAGGGGAATTTTGACACCGGAAGATTGGGTGATTCAGACAATGATGGTTTATGGACTTCTATGTATTTGGGAGGTGAGGCATTTCGCTATGCTGTGACCGGCTCTGAAGAGGCCTTACAAAATGTGAAAGAATCTTTGGATGCTATGGAAAGGCTTTACACCATTAATCCTGTAGAAGGGTTCCCTTCAAGGTCTTTCTCTAGAAGTGGATATATAGAAAAGTTGGCCGATCCAGATAGGTGGCAGCATGCATCTGATCCCGAGTGGGACTGGAAAGCTACCACGAGCAGTGATGAGGTAATTGGACATGTTTTTGTTTTTGGAGTTATTGCAGAGTTGGTAAACAACGAAGCGTTGCGTCAGCAAGCCATAGGTTTATTGGATCAATTGATGACCCATATTGTAGAAAATGACTGGTATCTGATTGATTATGATGGCAAACATACTACGTGGGGTAGGTGGAACCCAGAATATGTGAATGGCTTCCCTACCATGGTGGGTGACAGGAAACTAAACTCTTCCAATATTATAGCCATGTTACAGACAGCTTACCATTTTACAGGTAAGGAAATGTACAAAAAAGAAGCCTATAAATTAATGGAAAAGCATGGTTACTTAGAGAACCTTATGCGTCCAATGGAAGGAATTGGCAAAGCCGAAGAAGGAAGTGATGATTGGGCTGCCATGTTATCCGAATCTTGGAACCATTCAGATGATGAAATGTATTTTCTTGGTTATTGGGGTTTGTACCGATATGCTTTTACAGATGAGTTGAAAGCCCAATACAAAGAAGCCATCAAGGATCACTGGGAGGCGGAGCGTCCGGAGAAAGATGGATTGTGGAATATTTTTGGAGCTTTGGTGGATAGAGAAAATTTCGACCTTGAGGAAGCTGTTTGGTACCTTCAAGAATATCCATTGGATATGATTAGCTGGACTGCAAAAAATAGCCATAGAAAAGACATTGAAATTTTAGAGGAAAACTTCAGAAGACAAAGTACAAGTGAAGTGCTTCCCCCTGATGAATTGGCTATACGTAGACACAACGGAAACAGGTTCACTTTAGAAGGTGGTAACGGTGGTAGCCAAGAGTATAGTGCAGGAGATATATGGCTTTTGCCTTACTGGATGGGGAGATACCTAAACGTAATTAGTGACCCACTGATCAGATAGAGATGAGCTTTAAAGATAAAATTCAATCCGGAAAATTGGTGCTTGGCACCTGTGTTACATCCAACAATCCCTTGTGGCCTAAAGCTTTGGCATCTTCCGGTCTGGATTTTGTTTTTATAGATACCGAACATATTTCTCTTTCCCGAAAAGACCTAGCAACTTTATGTGATGCTTATAAAGGTAGAGGGATTGTTCCAATCGTAAGGGTTTATAAAGCTGATCATCATTTGATTTGCCAGGCCATCGATGCCGGCGCAACAGGGGTAGTAATTCCATATGTAGAATCCGTTCAAGACGTTCAAGTATTAATAGGAGCAACCAAATTCAGACCATTAAAGGGGGAAAAATTAAATCTTTACTTAGAGGGCAGAGAAAAAGTACCCCCTGAGTTGGGAAATTATTTGGCCAATTATAACCTAGGACACCTAAGTATTGTAAATATTGAAAGTATTCCTGCATTGCAGCAATTGGATGAATTATTATCTTTGAAAGGTCTTGATGGTGTATTTATAGGTCCACATGATTTGTCAGTAAGTATGGGAATTCCTGAAGCTTATGATCATCCTGATTTTATAAAAGCTGTTAGGCAGATCATCCAAACTAGTAGAAAGTTGGGATTGATGGTAGGCATTCATTTTTCTGAAACCATTGAAAGACAAATTTTCTGGATAAAGGAGGGGGTAAATATGGTGGTTCATAGTTCTGATTTTGCTTTATTTACACAGCGATTAAATGAAGACTTAGACTGTGTGAGGGACAACTTTGGAGGTGCGGATACCCACAAACAAAAAGCTCCTAAAAATCCTGCTATTTAAAAATTTTCTTGTGAACTTATTTAAACTGATATAAAATGACAAAAATAACAGAACAACCCTCCTTGTACAGACATTTAGAGAAAATGTCCATAGAGGAGTTGACTGCGAATATTAACAATGAAGACAAGAAGGTGGCTCTTGCAATTGAAAAAGCCTTGCCGGAAATCAATCTGTTGATAAAAAACATTGTTGATAAACTTGAAAATGGAGGCAGGCTATTTTATTTAGGTGCTGGAAGTGGAGGTAGGCTTTCTGTATTGGATGCGATAGAGCTTCCTACAACTTATGGAATTCCTAAAGGAAAGGTAAATGTTATTTTGGCTGGAGGAGTGGATCGCTTGATCGAGGCGAGAGAAGAAAAAGAGGATGATCCTAATGCCGGATGGGAAGCATTGAAAGGCTATGAGGTTTCAGAAAATGACTTTGTTCTAGGGATTTCGGCGAGTGGGACTACTCCCTTTGTATTGGGCGCTTTAAAATCATGTAGGGCAAATGGTGTGTTAACCGGTTGTATAGTAAGCAATCCCGAATCTCCTATTGCCGCAAACGCAGATTACCCTGTTGAGGTACTTACCGGACCTGAATTTGTTTCAGGTAGTACTAGAATGAAATGCGGCACTGCCCAGAAAATGATTTTTGACATGATTTCCACTACAAGTATGATTCGTTTAGGAAGAGTGGAAGACAATAAAATGGTCAACGTTTTATTGATCAATGATAAGATTGTTGACAGAAGTGTAAAGATGCTTATGGAGCGCGCAGAAATGAGTAATTATGAGGAGGCCAAGGAGCTTTTAATGGAAAAAGGCTCCGTTAAATCAGCCTTAGAATCTTTAGGGAAATAGTAAAAAGAAAATGGGCAAAGCCCGATAAAAAAAGGGTTCTGAAAATTTAATTTCAGAACCCTTTTTTTTTGAGAAAAGAAGTAAATCAATCTACTACCTTTTCAGCCAATACAATAATTTTATTGTCATTAACCTCTACTACTCCTCCATCTACCACTAATGACTTTTGCCCTTCGGCAGTGGTGTAAGAAACTGCACCTTTCTCAAGGGCAGAGATTATAGCAGCGTGGTTTTTCAATACTTGAAAGGAGCCATCGGCTCCGGGAAAGGTGGCTTCAGACACTTCTCCTTCAAATACTTTTTGGTCCGGTGTAATGATCTCTAAATGCATGATTTATTTTATTAAAGGGTAATACTTTTTCGTATTACCCTAATAAATTGCTATTATTTTTCTTCTGCCAACATTTTCTCACCTTTGGCAATGGCATCTTCAATGCTACCTACAAGGTTGAATGCTGATTCAGGTAAGTGATCCAATTCTCCATCCATGATCATGTTAAATCCTTTGATGGTATCTTTGATATCTACTAACACACCTTTAAGGCCTGTAAATTGTTCGGCTACGTGGAAAGGCTGAGATAGGAATCTTTGTACCCTTCTGGCACGGTGTACGACCATTTTATCTTCTTCAGAAAGCTCTTCCATACCCAAGATAGCAATGATGTCTTGAAGTTCTTTGTAGCGCTGTAGAAGCTCCTTAATATTAGTGGCACAGTTGTAATGCTCATCACCTACTACAGATGGTTCAAGGATTCTAGAAGTAGAATCCAAAGGATCCACTGCCGGATAAATTCCTAGCTCTGCAATTTTCCTTGAAAGTACAGTTTGGGCATCAAGGTGGGCAAATGTTGTTGCCGGCGCCGGATCTGTCAAATCATCAGCAGGTACATATACCGCCTGAACAGACGTAATGGAACCGTTTTTAGTTGAAGTAATACGCTCTTGCATTGCACCCATTTCTGTTGCAAGTGTAGGTTGGTAACCTACCGCAGATGGCATCCTTCCCAAAAGTGCGGATACTTCAGATCCTGCTTGTGTAAAACGGAAAATATTATCAATAAAGAATAGGATATCTTTACCTGCACCATCTCCATCACCGTCACGGTAATATTCAGCTAGTGTAAGTCCTGTCAATGCTACCCTTGCACGAGCCCCAGGAGGTTCGTTCATTTGTCCGAAGACGAAAGTTGCTTTAGAATCTTTTAGTTTGTTAAGATCCACTTTGGATAGATCCCAACCACCTTCGTTTTCTAATGATTCAACGAAATCATCTCCGTAAGTTACGATTCCTGATTCAATCATTTCTCTAAGAAGGTCATTACCTTCCCTAGTTCTTTCTCCTACACCTGCAAAAACAGATAGTCCGGAATATGCTTTCGCAATATTGTTGATAAGCTCTTGGATTAGTACTGTTTTACCAACACCAGCTCCTCCAAACAAACCAATTTTACCACCTTTTGCATAAGGCTCAATCAAATCAATTACTTTGATACCTGTATACAAAACTTCCGTTGAAGTAGAAAGGTCTTCAAATTTAGGAGCAGACCTGTGTATAGGAAGTCTTTCTTTAGATTCAGGTTGTGGCAATCCATCAATAGCTTCTCCTACCACGTTAAATAACCTTCCTTTGATATTGTCACCGGTAGGTACTGATATAGGTGTACCGAGGTCTCTTACCTCCATACCCCTTACCATACCCTCCGAAGAGTCCATAGCAATGGTTCTTACCCGGTCTTCACCTAGGTGTTGTTGTACTTCAAGAACAACCTTCTGGCCATTCTCTTTTGTGATTTCTAGTGCATCAAGGATATTAGGCAGTTTACTTCCCTCAAAGGAAACATCCACAACAGGACCAATTACCTGAGTTATCTTACCAGTATTCGCCATTGTTATATTTTAAGATGAATTGGAACAATACTTTTTAATTCGAGTGCAAAATTAGTTAATATTGCTGAATACCAAAGGATGTTTTAAAAATTAATAAACTTTGATCCAAATTTTTATATTACTATTAACTTAATTATTGTTTTTAGCCTCTTTTTGCGGATTTTAATCACTTGACTAAAAAATTCTTCTCGCCCGTACCCATCTTTTAGACCAATAAGTGGATTGTAAATTGTCTTCGGTAACCCCTAAAGAAGTGGAAGCATGGATAAAGTATGTCTTGCCCATTCTCTTTTCCAAGACAATTCCCGCATGGGTTACTTTGTTTCTCCTCCTCCCCGTTGCAAAAAAGATTACGTCTCCTTTTTTTAGTTTACTTCTCGATATCTTTTTCCCAATTTTACTTTGTTCTGCGGATACTCGTGGAAGGTTTACACCAACACTTTGAAAGGAAAGGTAAACCAAAGCCGAACAATCCATTCCTGAGCGGGTATTGCCTCCATACCTATATGGCGTGCCTTGATAAGATTTGGCAGTATCGATTACTTGTTGAATATTTTGCTGTCGGATTTTTCGGGTGGAAGAACAAGAACTATTAAGCAGAAGGATTAAACCAAAAATAAAAAATAAATAAGCGTATTTGTTGTGCTTTCCTAACATAAATGAAATAAGTTTTAGAATGGGATAGAGACTCTTGTCAACCTTTCTCTAAGCTGTATGGAAAGATGACAAGCCCAATTATCCCATTGCTTTTGATCTTTTATTGATTTGCTGTTTATAAAATCCCCTAACAGTGACCATTTAAATCCAATTTGTTGTCGGTTACAATTTTAATACCTTGCTCAATTGTACTGAAAATAGTTGTGACCGGATCAATTCCGGCAATTTGGAACAGGAAATATTATGGCACTGCTTGAGTTTAAAAATGTTAAGTTAGTTTAATTCAATTAAATTACTTAGCTGTAAGGATGCAATTTTTGATTTAATTTTTTAATTTTATTCATCAGTAGTCAATAATCTCTCCTAATTGCTTAGCATTTCACCCAAAAGCCTTATATAATCACTTTAACAAAGCATTCGATGAGTAAAGAGGACTTTAACAGGCTGAGTATTCAAAAGAAAACACAAAAGTTGTACACAGAAGGCACCTTTGTAGTGGCCATCCGGTACTATACCCATAAAGTAAACTTGTACTTATTGGGAAATGAATACATTGAGGTTTTTTATAACCACAAGCAGGACCGAATTGATAAAATAGATTTTTTAAACCACAGGCATTCGCGGATGAAATTCTATTTGGATCAAATCAGCTTGAGTGAAATTTAATTGAAATTTTATTTGGCCATGGCAAGCAATTGCGCATGGATTTTTATCACTTGAGGGATTACCAGGATGGATTCATCATTGGTCACCAAGAAATCAGCCAGCTTATTTTTTTCCTTGTCAGTTAATTGTTTCTGAATTATTTGTTTGATTTGTGCTGTACTTCGCTGTGGATCTCTAGCCTTGACCCTTTCTGTACGAATGGATGCTGAGGCAGTAACATGGATTGTAGCATCCAGAGATTTATAAGAGCCTGTTTCAAATAATAAAGCAGCTTCTTTTAAAATATATACTGCTTCTTGGCGATCAACCCATTGCTTGAAGTCTTCCCCAACTACAGGGTGAACCAGCTCATTTATCCGAGAGGTTTTGACAGGGTCAGCAAAAACAATATTTGCCAAGTAGGAACGATTCAGCTCTCCATCTTGAGCATAGGATTCCTCTCCAAACTCCTTTGATATATTGTTTTTCAAGGTTTGGTGATAAGCCATAAGCCATTTGGCCCGGTCATCAGCATTGTAAATTGGGACATTGAGGAGGGAAAATATCTTTGAAATCAAGGTCTTTCCGGCACCTATTCCCCCACTAATTCCGACAAGCAATGGTTTCTTCTTACTCATAGACCAAATCAAAACTGCTGGGAGTGAAAGATATGTCTCGGATATAGGAGGGATTAACATTTAAGGTCACTGCTATGGAGCTGTCTTCTCTATTTCTATTGTTATAATTTAAAACTGCTTTGAGGTTCAGGGCCTCCAGGTCATTTTGCTTTCGCTCATCCACCAATAGTTGCAGGCTGACGGTATTTGCTTCACTGTTGGTGCTTACATTACTAGGGAAATACAATTGATTAACACCTAATTCCAGGGTTTTCTCAATATAAGCAACTACCTGAAAGCTAATTTGGACAGTTTCTTCATCCAAATGTAGAAAGTTCCTTTTTGCTTTATCCAATTCTAGAGGCAATAATTTGGAATAATGATTCTTGATATTGTTTTCTCCCAGTTGGACCATTAGTTTGCCATCAAGTTGTTCGATGACAGAAATTGGTCCTTTCACTGTAACAAATTCAGGATCTACCACAATAGGTGAGGCATAATCATGATTTTCTGCAAGGGTATTGGGTAAGGTATCAGGAATTATTTTAATCTTTTTTGATACAATCTTATCAATATTAAAAAATAAAGTGTCTTGGGTAATTCGCACCAAATTGGTTGTTGAAATATGCTCAGCCATTTGCTGACTGATTTGTTCTGTAACCAAATAAGGTTGATGCGAGGGGTCTTCGAGGGTAATTTCCAGCGGGCTCTGGCTAATATTTAGGTGCTTTTTTAATAGGTCCCAACCATTTCCATTGATCTCAATTTTTATTACCTGTGGCAAAGGTTTCACCGCCATGTACTCATCCTCATCATAATCGATAGAGATAGGTTGGTTAACTATGGTGGTGTAATTGTCTTTATTTAAAGCATTGAGTAACCAAAAGGTGGTAGCAGTGACAACGCACAATACTACCACCTTCAAATTGGAAGTTTTATCTGGTCTAAATTTCCGGAAATAGTTACTAAATGTACTCAATTGTACAGCAAATTATTTTTCACTGGATAATTTTTTTGTGTAATCAAGAGACAAAGCGGATTTCTCTACTCGTATTTTCATTCCTTTGTCCAATTCGATGGTTACAATGTCTCCTTCCACAGCATATACTTTGCCATGGATGCCACCTACCGTAACTACTTGTTCTCCCTTCTTAATTTCAGAGATAAATTTGGTGGTTTCTTTTTGTTTTTTTTGCTGTGGTCTGATCATGAAGAAATACATGATCAGAATGATACTGCCAAAAAGAAATACCTGACCCATGATGCCACTACCTGCAGCACCGTCTATTTGAAGTAATATTGAATTGTACATTTTTATCGTTTTACTGGACCTGCACTAGGCGCGGTTGATGTTCCTGTTGATCTATTTACTGTTCCTTTTAGTCTTAACCTTGTTACACTTGGAGAAGTGTTGGCTTGAATCGTAACTGTCGGACTCTGAACACCGGATTTTCCTCTGGAGTTAAATACAACTTTAATAAAACCTTCATCACCCGGCTTTACTGGTTCTTTAGACCATTCTGGGCTAGTGCAACCACAAGAAGCCTGAATATTTGAAATAATCAAAGGAACTTGTCCTTCATTTTTAAACTTAAAAACATGCTCAACTACTTTCCCCTCGTCAATGGTACCAAAATCAAAGATTTCTTCTTCAAAGCCAAAGGCTCCTACTGTGGCAGGATCAGCAGGCTGTACATTCTGTGCAGAAGAAGGAGTGACTACCTGATTTTGTTCAAGCTGTGAAATCTTTTGCTCCAGTTCCTGTATTTTATCATCGTTCCCACTTCCTTTTTCACCACAGGCTCCCGCCATTATCAGTGTGAGGCCCAATAGCCACACTGAAAGATTAGAATACTTCATAAATAGACTGTTTTAATTTTTGTTGTTGTCGTTGTTGATTTGATCAATAAGTTTATTGACATCATTAAGCAAATTCTCTGCTTTGGATTTTGCTTCTGTAATGACTTTATCTCCTTCAGACCTAGCAATATTATCAGGCAGGTGCTTTTCATCTACCATCTCATTGATCAGGTCTTCCAGTTCATTGCGATATTTTGCTAACCTGTAGGATAATTTATCTCGCGTATTATTTCCTGCATCAGGGGCAAAAAGCACCCCTAGTGTAGCACCCAATCCTGCTCCTAGAGCAAATGCGAATAATGAATTACTTTTTTTACCCATTTTGTGTTTTATTTATTATCTATAAGACCTCTACCACTCTTACGTATTTTTCCGCTTTCGGTTAATTCTTTTGATAAAGTATCCAAAAGCCCATTAACAAACTGTTTGCTTTTAGGAGTACTGTAGGTTTTAGAAATATCTATGTACTCATTTATGGATACCTTAGTAGGGATACTTGAGAAATTCACCATTTCTGATAAAGCCATAATAAGTATTACTCTATCAGTTAAGGCAATCCGTTCAACATCCCAATTTTTGGTTGTAGTGGCAATTAATTCACTGTACTCCTTTTCCGAGGCTACAGTGAGATTATAAATTTCTTGAAAGAATTCTTTATCTTCTTCCCAGTTTAATGCCAAATCAGGAAGAAATTCATCGGACTCATCCTCAGTGCCTGTAATGGTCTTCAATACTTTTGAAGACAAACTTCTGACAATGGATTTATTTTCTGTCCAGTTCAAGTCCTTGTCCTGAAAGAAACTTAAAATTGCTTCTTTTTTAAAAATAATTTTTTTGAGAATGGTCAGCAAAATCTCTTTGTCATCTTCGATACTTGGGTTTTCTATGGCCATGTATTTCTGATAGTCTTCATGAGGCTTCACCAGTTCTCTGTACCATTCCTTGATCTCCAATTCCAATTCCTCGATGTCTACCTCAAATCTAAGACACTCCTTTTTGAAGGAATGGTTTTGCTCTATTATTCCCAGGACTTTATTGGAACCAAGATTGTATGCTGAATCTTGTTGAACAATCGGCTGGTCTTCAAACTTTCTCTTTTTGACCTTCTCTTTCCGTACATGTTCCCCAAAACCAACCAACATGCTAATGGCAAATAAGTACAGTGCAGGTATATTTTCTACAGCTGTCAGCATATTGGTTTTTAAAAACTCTTGATCCTTTTTGTTGCTCTTATTATAAAAGCTAATGGCCTTTACCGCTGTTTCTTTTACCTTTTCATTGTCACTTTTGTCCAATGATAGTTGAACCTTATCTAGATTTTTGGTAAAAACTTCAATGCATCGACTTGCTTCCTTTTTAAGCAAACCTCTATCTTGAACTTCCATAGAATTAAGATCCGGCAAAAAAGCTTCTTTGATGAAGTCTTGTGCCAGATTTGCATTGGAATGCTTGCACTGTTGAAAAGCATATAACGTTTGAAATGCTTTTACTCTGAGGATTCTCCTATTTAACATTAACTGAAATTAAAGAACGTGATAAGTGTTTATTGGGAGAAAGGACAGAAGCATCCATTCCTCCTCAAAACTAATTTTCCTGCAAATTAGTAAATGTACCTGCAAAGGACAAATATTTGATCTTTCATGCAGTAAAAAAGAATGCACTTACCATGACATTTTTAATTGTCCGATATCTTGAATTCTCTTTACTGCTTTATGAAGGGCCGCTTCATGAGGAGAAATCCCCCTAGAGGAAGCAAGATTAAATACCTCTAAACTGGTTCCGTAAATCTTTTCTGCTTTTTCCAAGGCCAGCGTTTTTGAATAATTGCCTTGGTATTCTTGGTAGACATTCATTAACCCACCGGCATTGATTAAAAAATCCGGGGCGTAGAGTATGCCGTGATCCAAAAGCATTTGCCCATGTTTCTGTTCGTCTTCCAACTGATTGTTGGCTGCCCCTGCCACTATATCACAGCTCAATAGTGGGATGCTGGTATCGTTCAATTGCCCTCCCATGGCGCATGGGGCATATATGTCCATTGGAATTTCATGAATAGTATCGGCTTTCACCACCTTTCCCTTATTAGCAGCAGCCACCTTAGCCGCCTTTTCTGAATCAATATCGGTCACCATCAATACTGCATTTTCTTTGCTTAAATGTTTCGCCAAATGTTTTCCTACTTGACCGGCACCTTGGATTAAAATTTTTTTACCTTCAAGAGAATCGTTACCATAGGCTCGTTTGGCGGCAGCTTTTATACCCAAGTAGGTGCCATAAGCGGTAACTGGAGATGGGTCTCCTCCTCCGCCTTTATTTTCAGGCAAGCCCGTCACATGGCGGGTTTCCATGGCAATGTACTCCATGTCTGCCGTGTGGGTATTCATGTCCTCTGCGGTTGTATAGCGACCACCCAAACTTTCAATAAATCGGCCAAATCGCCTTAGGTAAGCTTCCGATTTTAGGGAAGGCTTACCTATTAATACAGCTTTTCCTCCGCCTATATTTAAACCGGAAATGGATGCCTTAAAGGTCATTCCTCGAGAAAGCCTTAATACATCCTTTATTGCATCTGCTTCATTGGTATAATGCCACATTCTGGTTCCACCCAGAGACGGACCAAGTACTGTATTGTGAATGGCTATTATTGCCTTGAGCCCGGTTGGCTTGTCATAACATATGACCAACTGCTCATGTTCCATTTCCTCTATCTGAGTATAGATTTCATTTATCTTGGGTTTTTCCTCTGTTTTGGTAGCCTCCATTGAACTTTGATGTTTATAATATGTTATATTTGAGTTCAGTTAAAAAACAAGTGTATACAGAATTTTATGTATTTCACTTGCCTTTCATTTGCAATATAACATAATATTGTAAAAGATATTGTGGTTTAAAAAGTCTTTTATTTTGTGAAGCCCCTTTGGAGATTAAATAAGTATCTATTCAAATATAAACTGTACCTATTATTAGGTATTGTTTTTACATTTATTTCAAACTTTTTTGTGATAATTCCTGCGAGGTTGGTGGGGATTGCCATCGATTATGTCGTAGAAAGTTTTAGCTATTATCAGCTTTATGAAGAGGGGGAAGTTGTCCGTGAAATAGCGAGGTCCGAATTTTTAATGTACATATTCATCTTCGGCATTCTCATTTTAGCGATGGCCCTTCTTAGAGGCCTTTTCCTCTTCCTTATTCGTCAAACTATTATAGCGATGTCTAGGCTGATAGAATATGATATTAAAAATGAAATTTATGCACACTATCAATCGCTCCCCTTAAGCTTTTTCAGACAAAATAGTACAGGAGATCTGATGGCTAGAATTACAGAGGATGTTTCAAAAGTACGAATGTATCTAGGTCCTGCCTTGATGTATGGAATTAATTTGATTGTGTTGTTTCCAATGGTGATCGGCTATATGCTCACTGTAAATGTACCCCTTACCCTCTATTCTCTTTTGCCTCTACCTGTATTGTCCATAAGCATTTATTTGGTCAACAATATGATCAATAAGCGGTCTGAAATGATCCAACGTAGCTTGTCTGGATTGAGCACTTTTGTTCAGGAAGCTTTTTCTGGCATCAGGGTGATCAAATCATTTGTGAGAGAAAAAGACAGTGCCAATCAATTCCAAAAAGCCAGTGAGGATTATAAAACAAAATCCATTTCCCTTACTAAAGTTCAATCCCTTTTTTTTCCATTGATCATGGCTTTGATAGGATTAAGTACCATTATAACAGTTTATGTTGGCGGGATTCAGGTAATTGAAGGTGCTATAGGTTATGGTGTTATTGCAGAATTTATTCTATACGTTAATATGTTGACTTGGCCGGTGACCTCCCTGGGCTGGGTAACAAGTATAGTGCAACGAGCCGCAGCTTCACAGGCAAGAATCAATGAATTTTTGGATGAGAAAAACGATATTTTAAGCACAGAAAATCTGGTAAAAGATATAGAAGGACATATAAAAGTAGAAAACCTTACATTTGTTTACCCTGATTCAGGCATTAAGGCTTTGAATCATATTAGCTTTGAAATTAAGGCTGGAAAATCATTGGCCATAATAGGAACCACCGGCTCAGGTAAATCCACTGTAGCTAATCTATTGATGCGCTTGTATGATGCTGATGAAGGGCAAATTCTTTTGGATGGCTTGAATATAAAACGCTATGATATTGCGTGTTTGAGAGAACAAATTGGGTATGTGCCTCAAGATGTGTTTTTATTCAGTGATTCTATCTCTAATAATATTGGTTTTGGCTTAGGGAAATCACTTGATATGGAACAAATTAAACAGGCAGCAAAAGATGCAGATGTTTATGAAAACATCATCGAGTTTCCCCAAGGCTTTGAAACAAGACTTGGGGAGAGAGGCATCACTTTGTCGGGAGGCCAAAAACAAAGGGTTTCCATAGCCAGAGCAATAGTAAAATCACCTAAAATATTATTGCTCGATGATTGTCTTTCTGCTGTAGATACCAAAACAGAAAATGCTATTTTAAATGCCTTGGAGAAAATAATGAAGAATAGAACCTCCATTATTATATCCCACAGGGTGTCTTCAGCAAAGCTTGCGGATCAAATTTTGGTGTTAGATGATGGCGAGATTGTAGAACAAGGTAAACATGCAGATTTAATGGCTTCCAAAGGAACCTATGCTGCCTTGTATGAAAAACAGACACAGCAAGCAGGTGAAGTTGAATAATTATTCCGCTAAGTATATTATAGCTGAATAATCAAGCCCGCTACAGCAAACTGTACCAAAGTGAAATTGTAAACCTCGTCTACATCTGCTCCACCCTCCAAATAACGGTACCCGGCTTTAATCGCCAATTGTTCTGTGAGGGGGAGTTTGGTGCCTAAAAACAAATCAAAGGCCCTTCCGGGTCCTCCTGCGAGTCCATCTCCTTCAAAATAAATTAAATGGTCATTACCTAAGTCATAAGAGGTATATAGGTGTAACAATGGGACGAAACCTAAATCATCCTTTTTGTCCTCTAGACCTTGCTCATTGGTCAAACGGACTTGAGCATCACGGATTTTACCAGTAAAACCAATTCCTACAAGCCAATTTCCGGAAGCAATGATATCCCTACGATAAGTCAGTCTGTAACTGTTGAACTTGTAATAGCCATCCAAAGCTTCCCCTTGTATGAATACACTAGATTGAAAGTTGATGTCTTTGTTTGGGGTGCCATTGTAATTTATTCCTAGTGGGGCATACAATGCATAAATATGGTTTTTTTCATTGAAAGTATAGCCCAGTCTTACACGGAATGGAATGACCGGTCCTTCAGCTTCAAAATCATCTTGAAAACTAAACAAAGTTCCTGAATTATTGGGAATCCTTACGTCATTATACCCGGGGAATACCAGCCCGGTCTCCGCATCAATCGTAATTTGAGCTTTAAGCGGAATAGCAATAAATAATAGGAAGGGAACAAGTGGGGTCAATATCTGTTTGTACATGTTTAATTTGCTTTTAGGTTTAACTAAATAAGTTAGTATCAAGTATTATGCCTGTTCTTTTAGGTCAACTCTTAATTTTTTTTACAAAAAATAAATTTTTTCCCTTCTCTATTGTATATTTCATTTTATTCCTTTCCGCCAATAGTCCCAAATTCCCTATGAAAACATTAATTGGACTCTTATTAGCTCTTTCTTTCGTTTCCACCGGTCTGGCTCAAGAGCTTACCTTGGTCAAAAATCGAAAATCTGATTTTACCATCATCATTCCGGAGAAGCCTACTATAGAGGAAATTAAGGGAGCCAAGGTATTGCAACATTATTTGTTGGAAATTTCAGGGGCAAAACTGCCTGTAGTTCGGGACTTGGGACTTCCCTTGATGAATGAAATCCTGATTGGAAAAGTTAATCGTGCAGAAACTGCGTTTTTGCCTTACGAAAAAATGGGGAAGGATGGAATTTATATAGGAAACAATGGCAAGCAATTGATACTTACCGGTGGACCAAAAAAAGGGGTGGAATATGCAGTTTATACTTTTCTGGAAAAATACCTGGACTGTAAAAAATACACTTCAACATTTGAAGTTGTTCCTCCTCAAAAAACCATAAAGCTTCCCCTAATAGCAGATCTTCAAGTTCCTGATTTCTCTTTTAGGGAGGTGTTTTATCACGATGCCTATACCCCTGAATTAATGGCCTGGCACAAATTGCATTCCCATACCAAGCGAGGGGAAGATCCTGCAGAATGGGGGCACTGGGTGCATACTTTTCATAACTTTCTTAACCCTGAAGAATATGGGGAAAGTCACCCTGAATATTTTAGTTTTTATGATGGGAAAAGGCATCCGGGATTGGTGCCGTCTTGGGATGGAAAGAGTGTGCAACCCGAATCTCAACTCTGCCTTACCAATCCGGAAGTTCTAGAAATTGTCTGCGAAAACCTTCAAAAAGCCATAAATGAAAAACCTGATGCACTTTATTGGTCTGTAAGTCAAAACGACAACGTAAATTATTGCCAATGTGAACATTGTGCTGCTTTAGATGCCAAGTATGCAGCCTACCCTCCGGAGGAAAAAATGTATGCAACTCATAGTGGTCAATACCCTGCCTTGGGCATGGGGTCCATGTTATCTTTTGTCAATAAGGTTGCAGAGCGCTTTCCTGACAAGATCATTTCTACCTTGGCATATCAGTATACAAGGGTCCCTCCAAAGGATATTGTTCCCAGAAAAAATGTTAACATCATGTTGTGTAGCATAGAGAGTACTCGAAATGAGCCAATGGAATCAGGCGATCCGGATTTTAGCAATGATTTGAAAGGTTGGGGTAAGATTACTGATAATATCTTAGTTTGGGATTATAATATTCAATTTGCGAATTTGCTGGCTCCATTCCCAAACCTTAGGACCCTGCAACCCAATATTTCATTTCTTCGGAACAATAATGTGAGTGCAGTTTTTGCTCAGGGCAATATTCAGTCCGGGGGTGAATCCGCTGAAATTAGGGCTTACCTGTTGGCCAAATTACTTTGGGATCCTGATTTGGATGTTGCCAAGGAACTGGAGGGCTTTTGGAAGGCTTTTTATGGCAAAGCAGCACCTTATATTAAGAATTATAGTGATCTCCTTCATGCCAACAATCAAGGATTTACAGGAAGAAAAATGTCTATTTTCGGTAGCCCAAAGGAGGAAACAGATAGCTTTCTGAGTTCGGAATTATTGCTTCAATACAACCATCTTTTTGACCAAGCAGAGAAGGCGGTTAGCAGAAATCCCGAACATCTCCGACGTGTAAAATCTGCCAGACTACCGGTGACCTTTGCCATGTTAGAAATTATAAAGGAAAAAGAAGCGGCTAATTGGAAAACCTATCATGATGGAAAGGGGGAAAAATATAAACTTCCAAAGGAAGTAAGTACATTGCTTTACGATCTTTATTACAATTGCATAGAAACTGGAGTAAGCAGACTTTCTGAATGGCATACTACTCCCAAAGAATATTTAGAGAATTATGATCTTGTTGAAAATCTATAATTGTTTAATTATTAATGATCTAATTATAAATTGTTAATGTAAATAATCAATATCAATAATAACAAGAATGTGACCTTTACGCTATCTCATTAAATAACAATTCACCATTTACAATTATTAATTCTTTAATTATAAATTATTAATGAAATACCCGATATAGAGAATAACAAAATGGTCTCCTTTACGCTATCCTTTTAATTAACAATTAACCATTTACAATTTTTAATTAACACCAGTCGACATCAGGAGAAAAAATACAATATTCTTTGCGCTACCCTGAAGTTAATAATTAACCATCAACTTTTATTTTTTGTTGATTTTATTATACTAGTAATTAATTTGATAAGTGCTATTGCATCAGTATTAATGCTGATATATTGTTCTTCACTTAGGTAATTGGTTTCTTTTAGAAGGTCGATCCAATAGATGGTTTCATTTATTTCTTTTTGGGCAATAGCTAATTTATGTATAAAATCCTTTCTGGACTCAGCATGTTCGCTTTCTCGAATCATAGCACCCACACTTGTGCCACTTCTTAAAAGCTGTTTTGAAAGAATAAACTCTTTCCTTTGTTCACACAAGAATTGATAAATCCTAACTGTTTTGACAGCGAATGTAAAACTCTTGGATTTAACAATGTTCTCTTTCATTCTAGTTTTACCGTTAATAATTATTAATTCTTTAATTATAAATTATAATTGGAAACACCTGATATCGAAAATAACAAAATGGACTCCTCTACGATATCCACATAATTAACAATTATAAATTATTAATGAAAATAACCAATATCGGTAATAACAAAATAGGTTCCTTTACGAAGTCAAATCATTAACAATTAAAAATTAACAACTATTAATTATAAATAAAAACCCCAAATATCAAAAATAACAAAATGGTTTCCTCTACGATCTCCCCATAATTAACAATTAACAATTAACCACCACCCATTCCCGCAACCGCTTTTACCAGGGTTTGCAAATCAGTTGGAAGATGCCAGGCTGATAATATGATTCTGTTTATAGGAGGACTGTCCTGAAAAGGATAAGGAAAAGAGGAGACTATAAATCCTTTTTGATGCAATTCATCTACCCAAGCTGCAGGTTCAAAAGATATAACAGGGTATTGGGGCAACATCTTAAAATCATCAAGCTTGGCAATGGCGGAGTACATATAGCTCAGATTTTTGCGTAGAACTTCTTGTTGTTGGAAATAAATTTCTTGGCCTTCAATAAAAGCATTTAGAAATGCCGGGGCAGGAGGGGAGGAAGTCCGGTAAACTGCGCTTTCTCTAACTTTTTCTAAGATTGATTGATTACCCAAAATAATTCCTGCCGGTAGGGCAAGGGCTTTGCCTAGTGATCCGCATACAACTAACTCAACCGGTAACTTTTTCCATGAAGAGAAGGTGCCATAAATACCTTTTCCAAGAACTCCAAAGGCATGGCTGTCATCGATAAGTAAAAAGTATTTGTTGGAGGGAGAAAGCAATGTGGTCCATGCAAAATCATGAATTTCAGGAATTAGGGGATTGACAGCATTGGAAAGGAGAAGTATTCTTTGTCCCATTAATTCATGGGATTTAGCAATACATTTTTGTTGCCATTCTTTATGCGATAGCCCTGAAAGTAGAGGTTTTCCACTTGTGATGGCCGGATGGGTGTCAGGCGCAGTCCAGGTGAGATCAACCATAGGGGTTAAAGTATTGAATGCTAGTTGCCCGGCCATAAAGCCACTACTGAGAAGGGAGGCGGCCTCAGCTTCTGCTTCAGCAGCAAAATGTTCCTCAAAGGTATCGTATATCTGCAACTTAACATTACTATTGCGGCTAGAGCCATGATTTGGCCCATACTTCAAAATACTATCAATTAGGAGTTGCCTGAATTTTGGATGGCTTCCCATGCCCAGATAGGAAGTGCCGCAAAAGTGAAGGAAACTTTTCCCTTCACAATAAATTTTTCTATCAGGAAGCTCAGTATTATAAGAGTGGCTCATCACAAATTTCTGGATTACAAGAGTAAAGCACCTGTTCCGTTTCTGTCAGGGAATGCAACATGATCCTCATAAACTTTAACTCCATCAGCGATATCCTTCGACAAAAGCATGGCTCCATCCATGTCTACATAGTCTAGTAAGGGGGCAATATGAGCTATAGCTGATATCCCTACAGAAGACTCGGTCATACAGCCTACCATTGTTTTCATACCCAAAGCTTTGGCCTCTTTAAGCATTCTGAGTCCTGGAGTTATTCCGCCGGCCTTGACCAGTTTTACATTGATGCCATGAAAGGTGCCATAGCATTTGGCAACATCAGCTTCAGTAATACAGCTTTCATCTGCGATTACAGGTAAAGCACTCTCTCGAAATACTTTTTTCATTCCTTCAAAATCATCTTTTGGAAGGGGTTGTTCCATAAATTCTACATTTAAATCTGCAAGTTCTTGAGAGTATGAAATGGCCTGTTTGGCATTCCAAGCACAATTTGCATCAATCCTAAAAGCAGAATCAGTATGTTTTCGTAGTTCCCTAACAATGTCCATGTCGTGTTCAGTACCCAGTTTAATTTTGTATAGGGGCCATTGTTGCTCCTTCATTTTTTCAACCATTTTATTAACGGGAGCAATACCAATGGTAAAGTTGGTGACAGGAATATTTTGAGGGTCAAGATCAAGCAATTCAAACAGTTTTTTACCTTGCTGCTTGGCATATAAATCCCAGGCTGCCATGTCCAGTGCACATTGAGCAAATGGATTGCCCTCAAAGAACGGTTTGGTGATTTCCCAAAGCTCTTCAGGATGGATCGCATCTATTGCTGAGAGTTTTGCTTTGGTTTCTTCCAAACATGCTTCCATATTCTCCAGAGATATTCCATAAAAAGGATTGGTTGTTGATTCCCCCAGTCCATAGTTTTCACCGGAGTTTAACTTCACAATCAAGGTGTCTTGTACATCCCTGCTTTGGTGAGCAATGGTAAAGGTATGTTTGAGAGGTAATTTAAAAGGAAGAATTTCTAGTTTCATAAAATGGTAGCGGTTTAAATGTTTTTCCCCTGGGCTGTTTGCTAAATCAGGACTTGAAATTAATTAAAATTCACCATATTTACATGGTAACCAATATCCTGTAACACAATGAAATCGTCTTTTAGAATTCCTGTGATTTTTACTCTTCTCTCAATTTTACTTTATAGTTGCCAAGAAAAAAGGGTAAAAACAGAAGCTATCAATCCTGAAATTCTGGAAAGTGCTTTTAAGCAATACAAAGAAAAGTCCATTGATAACAGGCGCTTTGGATACCAGGTTATTGCTCCTCTGATTGCAAAAAGGCATGCATTATTTGAAAATAATGTACTTGGTGAATCTGTAGAAGGTAGGCCAATACATTTACTTAGCTATGGTAAAGGTGAGCGTAGAGTCTTGCTTTGGTCTCAAATGCATGGCAATGAAAGTACTGCAACCATGGCATTGTTCGATCTTTTCAATTTCCTTGAAGGTTCAGCGGAAGATGGGTTTGAATCTATTCGGCAAGCAATTCGAGAAAATTTATGTCTAAGGTTTATTCCTATGTTGAATCCCGATGGAGCGGAAAAATTCAAAAGAAGAAATGCACAACAAATCGATTTAAATAGAGATGCTGTTCGGCAAAGCAGTCCGGAGGGAATCATTTTGAAAAATGTAAGAGATGAATTTAACCCCGAATTTGGCTTTAACTTACACGATCAGAACAGGTATTACAATGTGGAGGGGAGCTCCCTCCCCGCTACCATCAGTTTTTTAGCACCAGCTTATAATGAAACAAGAGAAGTGAATGCAGTGAGAAGTAAGGCCATGAAAGTAATCGTAGGAATGAATCACTTGTTACAGCAGGTGGTGCCGGGGCAAGTAGGTAAATATAACGACAGTTTTGAACCTAGGGCGTTTGGTGACAATATCCAGAAATGGGGGACAAGTACAATTTTAATCGAATCGGGCGCCTATCCCGGGGATCCGGAAAAGCAATACATTCGTCAGTTAAATTTTATGATATTATTGGATGCACTATATGGTATTGCCACAGAGCGTTACCTTAATTATACAGAGGAGCAGTACATAGCGATACCCGAAAATGATTCAAAATTGATGGATTTGTTAATTAGAAATGTGGAGACCGTTGTCGGTGATAAAGCTTATCTTACAGATATAGGCATCAAAAGTAGTGAGGAATTCCTTGATAGTCTTATTTTAATGAAAGGAAATATAGTGGATTGGGGAGATTTATCGGTTTACCATGGCTATCAAGAAATTGATGCAAATGGTATGGTGTTGGAGAGAGGGAAAATATGGACAGAGACAATACCTCTGGAAAAGCTGACAGAAAAAAGAGCTCTGGATTTGCTTAGAGAAGGTTATTTAGCGGTCGCTACCGAAAAAACCAACCAAGGGCAAGCCCATCAATTACCCTTAGTGGTATTTACAGAAGGAAACGAACCCGACGTTAACACAACATTAGACAAATCTCCATTGTTTTTTCTGTCCAAGAAAGGAGAGAAAAAGATGGCGATAGTAAATGGTCATGTTATAAGGTTGGACAATGGAGAAAACTTCTCATTTTGGCAACTGGTTGAATAAAAAAAATAGAATATTTAATCCATTGATATTCAAAATGATATGGTTTTTGCTTTTTCGGAAGAATTTGTGGATTCTTGTGAAAATGTTGTTATTGCAGTAATATATGGCTAAAATCAAGAAAGTTTAGTTTCAATAAACCCTAAAAAATAAACCATGCAACACAAGTCTACTGTAAAGGAAATTAAAGAAAGATTTGATCATGATGTAGAACGTTTTTCTAATTTAGACACAGGCCAACAAGCGACAATGGATGCCCCATTGTGTATGAATTTGATCGCACATGCTGCGAAAGTTTCAAACCCTAAGGCCAAAAATTTATTAGATATTGGCTGTGGGGCCGGCAACCTTAGCCTTAAGATTTTGGAAAATTTCCCTCAAATTAACAGTGATTTGCTAGATTTAAGTAAACCCATGCTTACCAAAGCCAAAGATAGGGTAACTTGGGCAACAACAGGTCAAGTGAATACCATCCAAGGTGATCTAAGAAAGGCAAAGCTGGAAGAAGGCAAATATGATATTATTGTGGCTGCAGCAGTTTTACACCACCTTAGGGACGAAGAAGATTGGGAAAAAACCTTTGCCAAAATTTTTAGCTTATTGGCGCCGGGAGGTACATTTTGGATATCAGATTTGGTACATCATGATGTGCCTGAAATTCAGGAAATGATGTGGCATTGGTACGGTAGTTATCTGGAAAAGCTTAAAGGTCCTGAATACCGCAAGGATGTATTTGCTTATATTGAAAAAGAGGACAGCCCAAGGTCTTTACTCTTTCAACTTAACCTTATGGAAAAAGTTGGATTTTCCGGAATAGAGGTGCTCCACAAGAATTGCTGCTTTGCAGCTTTTGGTGCTAAAAAACCTGAATAAAAAGCTTTATTCTAATGGATATATCCTAAGGGCATAAAGTTTAGTGTAGCGTAAACCTGATATTGTGTACCGACTATAGAAATATATGTCGGTACATTTCTTCCAATTTACTTACAGCAAGTACTTCAATGGGGTATTTATTTAATTCCAGCCCTTTAATGGCATATCTGGATAGCATGATTTTTTTAAATCCCATTTTAGCCGCTTCTGCAATTCTGTTTTCAATTCTATTGACAGCCCTTACCTCACCACCAAGGCCAATCTCTCCTGCAAAGCAAATCCCTGGATCTATCGATTTGTCTTCATAGGATGAAATGATGGAGGCTACTACAGCTAAGTCCAGCCCCGGATCATCCACTCTCAAGCCACCGGCAATATTTAAAAAAACATCTTGCTGACCCAATCGCATGCCCCCTCTTTTTTCCAATACAGCAAGCAGCATATTTAGTCTTTTTGCATCATGCCCGGTACTGCTTCGTTGTGGGGTTCCATAAGTTGCCGGGCTAACGAGTGATTGAATCTCAATCAACAGTGGTCTATTTCCTTCGAGCATAGCCCCAATCGCCACTCCGTTTAATTGCTCCTCCCTTTGGGTCATCAATATTTCTGAAGGGTTGGTAACAGGCCTAAGTCCGTTGGCATGCATTTCATAGATACCTAATTCATTGGTAGACCCAAATCTATTTTTGGAGGTACGCAAGATTCTATAACTTAAATGCCTATCCCCTTCGAACTGTAAAACAGTATCTACCATATGCTCTAGAATTTTAGGTCCCGCAATGGTGCCATCCTTTGTAATATGCCCTATTAAAAAGACTGGTGTTCCCGTTTCTTTAGCAAATTTCATCAATTCAGCGGTGCACTCTCTTACTTGGCTGACAGAACCAGCAGCAGATTCAACGTATTGGTTGTGGAGGGTTTGAATCGAGTCTATGACTAGAAGTTCCGGTTTGAGTAATTCTATCTGTTGAAAAATTTGTTGTGTTTTGGTTTCTGAAAGCACATAGCAGGACTCCGAATGGTGTTGCATCCTTTCACTGCGCATTTTGATCTGCGTTTCACTTTCTTCACCTGAAACATATAGTACCTTGGTCTTTGAAAGCATAAGAGCGATCTGCAACATCAATGTTGATTTTCCAATGCCGGGCTCTCCACCGATAAGTACCAAAGATCCTGGGACGATCCCACCACCCAGCACTCGGTCTAGTTCAATATCCCCAGTAATTAAGCGGGATTGTTCTTCAAAGGTAATTTCCCCCAAGGTTTTGGGTTGGTTGGCCTTTTTAGTGTTTTTATTATTAGCTTTCCAGCTTCCTCTTTGCGCTTCTTCTTTCTGTACCACCTCTTCCACAAAAGTGTTCCATTCACCGCAAGAAGGGCATTTACCGGTCCATTTTGGGCTTTCTACACCGCAATTCTGACAGAAAAAAGAAGTCTTTACTTTAGCCACAGTTTTTTTTGTTGAGCTTTTACTGATACAATAGATTTATCAAATGTTGTTTTCCTCCGAATTGGAATCAATGGGCTTCCAGCCAATCTTTTCCAACCCCTACTTCTACTTCTAGTGGCACTTCAATTTTAATGGCATTGCCCATCAGTTGAGGGATTTCTTTTTTCAAAAGGTCTACTTCATCTTTATGGGCATCAAAAACCAATTCATCATGAACCTGGAGTATCATTTTGGATTTTAGTTTTTCCTTAATCATCCAATCTTGCACGTGGATCATGGCCAATTTAATCATGTCAGCAGCTGACCCTTGGATGGGGGCATTGATTGCATTCCTTTCAGCAAACCCTCTCATAGTGGCATTTCTGCTATTGATGTCTCTCAAATACCTTCTCCGGCCCAAAATAGTTTCTACGTATTCATTCTTTCGGGCTTTTTCAATGCATTCGTCCATATAAGCCTTTACTGCAGGAAATTCTTTGAAGTAAGCATCTATAATTTCTTTTGCTTCTCCTCTAGGGATCCTTAGTCGCTGGGACAAGCCAAATGCAGAAATACCGTAAATGATTCCGAAATTGGCTGTTTTGGCTTTCCTTCGCATGTCTCCAGTAACTTCTTCCAGAGGAACTTGGAAAATTTTAGCAGCAGTAGTGGCGTGAATGTCACGGCCTTGCTTGAATGCCTCTATCATTGATTCGTCTTGGGAGAAGGCAGCCATAATTCGCAACTCTATTTGACTATAATCTGCTGCAAGAATGACATGGTTTTCATCTCTGGGGACAAAAGCTTTCCGTATTTCCCTACCCCTTTCAGTACGGATTGGGATGTTTTGAAGGTTGGGATTTATAGAAGACAGCCTTCCTGTTGCTGCCACAAATTGATTGTAGGTAGTGTGGATTCTATCGGTTTTAGGGTTGATCAGCGCTGGAAGTGCGTCTACATAGGTTGACTTAAGTTTTACCATTTGCCTAAAGTCCAAAATTGCCTGGGCAATTTCATGCTCTCCGGCCAATTTACTGAGGACCTCTTCACCGGTAGCATACTGTCCGGTTTTGGTTTTCTTGGCTTTGTCATCTAGTTTAAGCTTGTTGAAAAGTACCTCTCCAAGCTGCTTAGGTGATGCGAGATTAAAAGTTTCCCCGGCCATTTCATAAACCTTGGCTTCAATTTCTTTGCTTTCCTTTTCCAAGGACAAGGACATTTCTTTAAGGCTATCTGTATCTATTTTAACTCCCTCAAACTCCATGGCTGCCAAGACCCCTATCAAAGGACTTTCCACTTCCAATAAAAGCTTTTCCAGTTTATTTTCTTTGATTATGGGGTCAAACTTGGTTTTTAACTGCAGGGTAATATCTGCATCCTCAGAGGCATAGGGAGCCACTTCATCTGGATCAACATCCCCCATATTGCCTTGGTTTTTGCCTTTTTTGCCGATTAGGCTTTCTATAGAAACAGGCTTGTAATTTAAGTATTGCTCTGCTAACCAGTCCATGGAATGTTTTCCCTCCGGCTCTATTAAATAATGAGCCAGCATGGTATCATAAAGTTTTCCTTTGACAGCAATGCCATAGTTCATCAATACCAAAATGTCATATTTGATGTTTTGACCAATCTTCAAAATATGCTCAGCTTCAAATACCGGCTTTAGTTGGGACAAAATAACATCAATATTTTCTCTATCTTTAGGGAAAGGGATATAATAGGCTTCTGAACTTATATAGGCAAATGATATTCCAACCAATTCAGCTTTGTTGGGGTTAAGAGCGGTGGTCTCCGTGTCAAAGCAAACTTCCTTTTGTTTCAAAAGATAGTTGACCAACTCCCCTATGGCTGCTTCTCCTTCTACCTTATGGTAATCATGAGGGCGGCTAAAAATGGTATCAAGCGCCTCTGCATTAGGAATAAGGGGAGCTTGTTCAGCAATTTCAGTAGAGGTGTCGGCCTTACTTTCATTCCCTGTAAACAATCCCAACTGTTCGTCAACTTTTACCTTTGACTTTTTAACTCCTTCCCCAAAAACTCTTTTAGTTAATGTTTTGAACTCCAGTTCTGCAAATAGCGCCTTTAGATTTTCTTCATCCGGTGGCTCAACGGTAAAGTCATCTGCATGGTATTCAATGGGTACATCTTGAATAATGGTTGCCAACTCTTTAGACAATATCCCTTGTTCTCCATACTTTTCGACATTTTCCTTTTGTTTACCTTTCAGCTTGTCTGTGTTCTTAACCAATTCCTCAATGCTTCCAAATTGCTTAAGTAGCTTTACTGCAGTTTTGGCTCCAATTCCCGGAATCCCTGGAATATTGTCCACAGCATCACCCATCAAACCCAGGATGTCCCTAACCTGATCTACATTTTCGATATCCCATTTTTCACAAATCTCTTTGGGACCCATTACGTCTACAGCATTGCCCATGAAAGCAGGTTTGTATAGGAAAATATGATCATCCACTAATTGTCCGTAATCTTTATCAGGGGTCATCATGTAAACAGTATAACAGCTTTTTTCTGCTTGCTTTGCGAGCGTGCCTATGATATCATCGGCTTCATAACCGTTCAATTCAAGGGTAGGGATATTAAAGGCTTTAACTATTTGTTTCACCCATGGGATACCTATGCTGATATCTTCGGGCTGTTCCTGTCTATTGGCCTTGTAGGCCTCAAACTGCTTGTGTCTAAAGGTAGGTGCCGAAGTATCGAATACTACTGCTATATGAGAGGGTTTTTCTTTTTCTAAGATTTCCAAAAGGGTGTTGGTAAAGCCCAACATGACTCCTGTATTTAATCCTTTACTATTGATTCTGGGATTTTTGCTGAAAGCAAAATGTGCTCTGTAAATAAGAGCCATTGCATCCAGTAAGAATAATTTTTTATTGTCTTTAGACATTTTCAGGTAGGTTTTTGATTTTTTGCGCTACGTTAGGAGAGCAAATATACCAACAATTTTAATCCAAGTTAATGAATTTTAAGCCGGATTCCCGAATAGACTTGTTGGGGCTGAGCTGATTTTCTTTAGAAGTGCCTTTGCGATATATTAATGGTGGAAAAGTTTAAATAGAATAGGTCACACAACAAGACGGTTTTCAAGAACTCAGACGCAGGAAGGGGCATTAATGGAAATTGGTAAGATTATTGGTATTAAAATATTTTTCATCGGCTTACCATGTATGTCCTGATAAAAAGTTAATGTTAAATTTAAAAATTAGTTAAAATGAAAAAGCTAGCCTATTCTTTGTCCGTATTGATGCTCTTTGTCTCAGTTGTTCCTTCTGCCATGGCGAAAAAAGATGAGCCGGAACCAAATAAGAAAGAGTTAAGTTCTGAAGATCAAGCAAGATTGGATGAGTTGGATGATCGCTTTTTAGAAATCAAAGCCATGGATTTTAAAGCTATGGAGAAAAGTGAAAGAAAAGAAGTGCGGAAAGAATTAAGAGAGATTAACAAGGAGTCAAAAGATTTGGGAGGAGGAGTATACATTTCTACCGGGGCCATAATCATTATCCTTCTGTTAATCCTTATTCTATAGTTGGAATTAATCCAAAAGGGTTGGGTTTTTTGTATCAATTAATCCAGCCCAATCGGATTGTATATAGTGGGAGTGAGATTCAAGAGCTCAAATTAACCACTTAATCAGGGAGTGTGGCCAAGTACTTTTTTACTTTCCAAGCTTTCCACAGCATGGCTGTTACTAAAAGAAAAAAAAGGATTTCATTGAAGAATAAGTGAAATCCAATTCTTTTGTTCCATTCCAAATTTGGCAGGTACACCATTATAAAAGAAAGGATGGAAATAAGTTTTCCGGTGAGGCCAACTGCTATGAGATATATCCAGCTTACAGGGTAAAAAGCAGAAAGAAAGAGGAGTACACCGGCTATGATTCCTATTGTCCCATACCATTCTGTTGACATCATGATGGTGAATTTCCTTTCCATGGCCAACCATGAAAATAGGGCAGGACCAAACCATTTAAAAAGTCCGCCCCATGCAATGGTGTAAATCCCACACAAAAGCAGAATTCCTCTGTTGGCCATCGTAAATATTGGAAAGCTAATTTCTTCTTTGGTAGTATTCATGCTCAAAGTTAAAAAGGATCCTTTGGGATTATTTTATTTTTGTGGATTTTATTACATAAAGCTTCTAACCTTAGTTTTTGATGGTATTTGAAAAGTACCTGAAAGACCAGAGTGTTTCACAAATAAGGTTAATTGGGGAGCTGGTATCTTTGATTGTTTTAGGGATAAATGGTTCCAAAGTCACCCTTAAGTTTTTAAATCTATCCTTTTCTACAACAAAGGAAAACCTTGTAGACAAGGCAAGTAATTCCTTAGGAAAAAATATTCGTTGTTGTAAATTAACAGGAGCTGGCAGACCAAATCTTTTTTGACTGGCAGCATAGGTTTCCACCGCCATTTCAAAGTTTTCCGGACCAATACTTAAATTTGAATGAGCTGTAAAGTTTGGGTTGAAGGAGTGTAAAAGTTTGATCTTATTTTTTTTAAAAACATAAAGTACACGGGTATCAATTTCCTTTTTAAGAAACAATTGATTCTGCGTTGCAAAGAAATGCCAGATATTGTCGATTCTTTTCAATTCCATAGGTCATCGTTTTGGGTCAATATATAGGTCTTGCATCAAAAAAGTTATTTAATTTAACAAAAAATGTTGCCATTCGCAATACGTGGGAAAAGACCGTTTATTATGAGAATGGGAGCAAATTTTCATAGTTAATAACAAATTCAATGCCTGCCGGTGATTTTTAAGAAATCATTTAGGCTATGTAAAAATGCCTGTTTTTCTTTTTTTCTTTCAAATATAGGGGTCCATTTATTGCTTGATAAAACTTCTATATTCCCAGATTCTTGTTCGAGCCAATGCCCAATTGTTTTGACATTTTCCAAATGAGTTTGCCTATTGGATGTATTTGGTGATATGGTTAAACTATCTTGTTTTTGGCCTTCTCTATTTCTGAGTAGTATTTTCCGGTTGATGTAATTCCCTTGGGGCTTTAAGAACAGAAAGGCTGTTTGGTTGTGTTTATTTACAATAATGTTCAAAATTATCGTGTTAAGGGTACTGTCATTATCAAAGGATTTATGGGTATATATTTCCAGTTTGGCTTCTGCCAATCTGCTGGTACGATAATCGATTCTTCTGACATTATAGAAGAACAAAAGACCGGCATCTTTAATTGTAAATGTGGGGTCTTCTCCTGAATTATTGGCCCTATACTCATTGAAGAAAGAAAGGATTAAAACCAAGGAAAGAGATGCAATACCAAAAATTTTAAGCAGGCGAAACATTTCTGTCTGGGAAGGATCAATATGGGATGCGCTTTTTGGCATGTTATGCTATTTAAACATCCAAGACCGTTTTATAGTTTTGGATATGGCTAACATTGGCAATACTTTGGACTATATTCGGTCAATTTCGTTAATTATTGATTATCTTTGCCCACTTAAATTGAAATTTATTGCTGTTTTATGAGTAAGGAAGTACGCGTTAGATTTGCTCCATCACCTACCGGAGCTTTACATATAGGCGGTGTTAGAACTGCATTGTACAATTATCTTTTTGCCAAAAAGAATGGTGGAAAATTTTTGTTAAGGATAGAAGACACTGACCAAAACAGGTATGTCCCTGGAGCTGAGGAATACATTAAAAATGCTTTGGAATGGATAGGGATTGCTCCTGATGAAAGCCCATGGAAGCCGGGAGAGGTGGGTCCTTACAGGCAATCTGAACGCAAGCCAATGTACATGGAGTATGCCCAATATTTATTGGATCAAGGACATGCATATTATGCTTTTGATACACCGGAAGAGCTGGATGAAATGAGAAAGCGACTTACTGCTGCAAGGGTGGTATCTCCGCAATACAATTCCATCACCAGAACTCAGATGAAGAATTCGCTTACCTTACCTGCAGATGAGGTCAAAGCGCGATTGGCATCAGGAGATCCCTATGTAATCCGTATCAAGATACCGAGAAAAGAAGAGGTTCGATTAAATGATTTGGTACGTGGCTGGGTAATGGTTCATTCCAACTCTTTAGATGACAAAGTGTTGATGAAATCTGATGGTATGCCTACCTACCATCTGGCCAATATTGTAGATGACCATTTAATGGGAATTACTCATGTAATCAGGGGCGAGGAATGGCTTCCTTCGGCTCCACTTCATGTATTGTTATATAAATTTTTGGGATGGGAAGATTCCATGCCACAATTTGCCCACCTTCCTTTATTATTGAAGCCTGATGGCAATGGCAAATTGTCTAAGCGGGATGCCGAGAAACACGGTTTTCCAATTTTCCCTTTAAACTGGACAAGTCCTGAGAATGGAGAATTGGTAGATGGGTTTAAAGAAGCCGGTTATTTGGCAGATGCTTTCTTAAACTTTCTTGCCTTTTTGGGTTGGAACCCTGGAGATCAAAGAGAAATGTTTACGGTGGATGAATTAATCGAAGCCTTTTCCATAGAACGAATTGGTAAGTCGGGCACTAAATTTGATATAAATAAGGCTAAATGGTACAATGAACAGTACCTAAGAAAGAAAAGTAACGCAGAATTATCTGATTACTTATTGGCAGATCTTGCAAAAGAAGACATAAGTATAAGTAAAGAAAAGGCTGAAAAGATAGTTTCTCTCATGAAAGAAAGAGCTACTTTCCCTGCTGATCTTTGGAAGGAAGGTCGATTCATGGTGTTTGCACCAACGGAGTTTGATGAGCGGATTGTTAATAAAAAATGGAATGACAATGTAGTGATCGTACTAACTGCATTTAGAGATAAGCTTGAAGCAATTTCCACAGACCTTAGCGCTGATTTGGCTAGAACTATGTTGGGAGAAACTGCGGAGGAAAAAGAAATTAAATTAGGTAAAATAATGCAAGCGGTAAGACTTGCCATTACCGGCGTAGGAGCAGGACCGGATCTTATGCAGATATTTGAAATTTTAGGTAAAGAAGAACTAATCTTAAGGATAGATTTTGCGTTAAAGAATATAAAGGCATCTTAATGTGCCCAAAACATACTTAAACCCTTTGGTCATGGCAAAAAATTCAAAGAAGAAAGATATTCCAAGAGTAAATGAGGAATTGGAAGGTTTTAAAATGAATATTAATTCATTTGGAGAAATTTCAAGCTCATTTTCTATTGATAAAATCAATGCGTTTTTGAATAAAAATGTGGATGACAAGAAATTAAGAGATAGGGAAGAAGATATAGATGAGAAGAAAAAATAGGTTATTGGCCCATTTTACTTGAGTCAGCAGACCAACTTAGCACCTTATGAAACCTTCCTTTATACTATTATTTCTTGTGAGCATTTTTTCTGGGGAATTAATGGCCCAAACTAGCATTGGTATAAAAGCAGGATATACACAATCAAGTGCTACTTACAGAACATCTCTGGGAGCTTATCCCAGAGATGTTACTGGTTTTAAAGCACCAAGTTTTTCCTTGGTGATTGAACAATTTTTCGAAAAAAATGCAGGAGGACAAATAGAATTTCAGCTTTTGACCACTGGATATGCCGCTACAGATACAATCAACACCGGCAATAAAACTAGTTTTGATTATTTAAAGGTCCCTGTTTTATCTAATTTTTACTTGGGAAACTCTGGTCGTTTTCATATTAAGATCGGTCCACACCTAGGTTATTTACTGAACGTAAACGATGAAGTAAGGGTAATAGAAGGTGATCTTGTAATTCCCACTTATGGTCAAGAAGGTGATAGGCCTAGAAAGTTAATGTATGGACTTACCGCTGGTGTTGGTTTGTCTAAATTGTTTGGAAATCATACCATCCAAGGAGAAGTAAGGTACTCTTACGAGTTTGGAAATCCCGAAGCACAAGAAAGAATCTTTGACCTAAACTTCACCCAATTGGAGTTTTCTTTATCTTATTTATTTCGGGTGCTAGATTGAGCTGAGGCTACTGTCACGATAATTTCCTCAAAAATTTCCCCTGTCTTGTCTCGTATTTTTTCATGAGCAGCTTCTTCTGCTCGATTATATCCTCCCATGTGAAACCTTTGGTACCAAGGCAATATGGAAATCGCTGCATCCCATAGAGAATAATTGAACATGGTCTGTAAAGTGAGGTAAGCAAAGCCGCCATTTAGGACCAATGAGTTAATTCCATTTCTTACATCTCCGGCATAAAAATGCCCCAAACCAGGTATTATCATACTCATAACTCGGGCTTTTTTAGGGTTTATCTTTTCCACTTTCTTTAATTTTGAAAAGGATTCCAACACCGCTTTCTTTTGCTTTTCTTCCGACACAAGGTTTAAAAAACTTCCTTTTGAGTCTTCGTATTCTCCCAAGCCATAGTAAATTATGCCTTCGTAAAGATTTTTTTTCTTGGTCAAGGAATGAGTCAAATCATCAGGTAGATTGAGTATTTCTACTTGGGCGAAGAGAAATGATTTTTCTCTAATTAAGCTTTCAATTTTTTTAAAGGTGAAATTCGTTTTGGCAGTATCTGTTTTTGCCGCAAAATAGGCGAGATCATAATACCTAGCCGCAGAGGAATAATCACCCATTAAAAAATAACACTCCGCAATGTTTGGAAAGACCTTTTGCTGAAAATCCCTATTACCAAAAAACAGCACACGCTGAAAAGCTGCGATGGCTTTATCAGGTTGATTCGTTTGCATAAGTTGCCGTCCAAAATCAAAGGTTTGATCAATGGATTGGGAATAGCTTTGAATTGGTGCAAAAAAGCAAAAGCTAAAAATTAGAATAAAAGAGATGCTCGATTTTATTTTGATGGAATTCATCCTTTTTAAGATTTATCAATTTTGCGGACTTATGTGATCCAAAAATATTACCAATATGGAATCCAAAGGAGATAGAGGCAAAGATCCATCCTCTTACACTTTCTACACCCTTTTTTTGGAAAGCTCTTTGAGCCTGCCAGCCAGTGGTTCCAACAAAAAGAAGTGCTACTAATCCATCCTTCCAATCACCAGTGTAAATTTTTCCTGAACCGGGCACGATGGTAGACATAACAGCTGCCAGCGCAGGACTTTTTCTTTTTTCTTCCAAGGCTTGCCTAGAAATTTCCAAGTATTTTTGTGCAGATTGAAAATTACTTTCTCCGAGCAGGCTATAGCTTTCATAGGCAGATTTCCATTCAAATCTCAGTGCATCAGAGGTTCCGGAATAAAAGTAGCGCTCATGAGCTTGAAGGTGGGTATTGTTTTCTGAAAAGGATTTGGCATCATTAAACTGCTTGTTTTTAAACAACAATGCCACGTATTCAAAGGCCAGTTCACTAGGCATGGTGTTTTCATTTGGGTAAAGGTTTAAAGCTCTATTTATTCCCGTTTCCCACATCTCAGCTTCCCAATATACTGCCAGTAAGTCTTTCTCAATAGTTAAGTCGCCAGGTTTCATGAATACAAGTCTTTCATATTCAGGAATGGCAAGATTGAATTGATTTGTTTGCCTTAGGTAACTTGCAAAAGCTGCAGAATTATCGAAATCGTACAAATTTTGACTATATCCGGATAGGGAAAATAAGGGCAGCACGATTACTGCTAACAAATACTTCATTTCAATTCGTCTATCATTAAGGTTCGGTCTTCTGTCCAAGCATATTTTTCAGGGCTTAGACCATTGCACCTTGTCAACCTATCCATTGTATTCGCTGTCCCTAGCAATACTCCATATTTTTTTACCGCCAATAAGCCATATTCTGAACATGAGGGGTAGAACACACAATTAGATCCATCTTGGGAAGAAATAAAATTTTTGTAAACCTTAAACAATCCAGAGAAAACTGTCTCTATCTCATTCTTGTTTTCTTCTGCTGCTTTGTAATGAACCGCCTTCTTTTTTTCAGTTAGCAAATCTTTATATGCCAACACTTCATTATTGGACTGAGCAAAGGTTACTCCAATTAAACTACAGATCAGGAAGCTTGTAATCGTAAATAATTTCATTTCCTTTTTCATTTATAATCACATTTTTATAGGAAGTAACCTGGTAATTTTGTCCTTGCTCATGGTAATTTATTTGCGTGATTTCTGTTGGGACTTCACAACCCGATACGTTAGTATAATTTTTATAAAATTGCTTGCTCAACAAATCATTATCAGGATTGTAGAATGCTATGGCTTGTAATTTTTTGTCTAAATTAGACATTATAACTTTACCCAACGAACTTTTTACTTTTTCTTCTTCTGGCTCCCAAGTGGTTAAAATTTGATCTTCTTTTTTGGCAACATCTATTATGGTAAAGCCACTATTTCTTAACCCGAAATTGGCCAATTGTCCAGATAATGTAAAATGGAAAAATGAAGAAGTAGGAATTACAAAAGAAGATGATTTACCCAGTAATTCATTGGATTGAAATCGATACAAAGTGGTGTCCTTTAATACCCAAGTTTCCGGTTCAGGAAAAGAGATGTCATAGATTATTTTCTCTGCGGAAAGATCATAATAGACCTTTCCTACAATTAATCTTGAGGTTCCATCTGCAATTTTTTCCTTGATTGAAAAGTCCGCACTTATCCTAAAAAACTGTTGCCCAAAATTAATTTCGGGCAACAGTGTTAATATCAGTAGTATTAGTATAGGTTTTTTCAGAAGTGTACTCATTAAAATGGATAAGCAGAGAAAGCAAATATATAAGATGCAGCTACCAAAAGGGCGTACACACCACCTAAGGTTACACAACCCCAAATTGCTTTTCTAGTTTGTTCCTTGTCTTCAGCGTCTAAATGAACAATGGCTATACCAATAGGTCCCAATACACATCCCCAAAGGAAAGATGGTATACCAGCCACTGGGTGATCACCTGCATTTACAGCAAAGTTGTTCAACATGTCTGCATCAAGGTTTACGTTTAACCCATTGTTTTGAGCAATTACTTCTTTCAAAGTTACTCCTTCATTGGAAAGAACATATTCTTCCAATTGATCAAGTTCTGAAAATTGAGCTTCAATAAGTGCCGAATTGAAGTCTAAAACATCAGGTTTAATTTCTTCTCCAAAGGAGATTCCCGTTATCAAAAACGGGACAAGGAATGCAATAAGTTTTTTCATAATATAGATTTATTAAAGATTTGGATTATAAAGATATTAAAAAATATAAATAATAGGCAGTTTTTGAAAAATATTAAGCTAGTTCATTTATTAAAATTAATCTCTTGTTATACAAGAGATTAATTTTATAATTTCAAGCTGTGAAAAACCTAGGATTTTATGGTTGGAAAAATTGATGCGTTTGTGTTTTTTTGCTTCAAAATGTTTGGAATAATAACTGAAGAATTAATGGTTTTTCTTGATTGAAACTACATTTTAATAATTTCAGGATGGTTTTTTAAACCTTTAGTTCTCTGGCAAAATCGAATATAAATACTCTTTTTTCATTATTGTTTAGGATGTAATTGCAGTTGTTAGTTTCAATAGAGAGGAAATAAATAGTATTTCTTCACTATTAATTAATAAAAATATAACAGCAATACTATTCAGTGTTAATGTAATAAATTTATTTTATAATTATATTATTCCGTTTTTTGCTAATTGTAGGGGGAGCTCACCTAACCTTAAAAAGGTATTCAAATTTAATATAGATGAAAAGAATGATTCAATAATAAATGCTAAAATTGCGAGTAGTTAGCAATTTTCTATCCATTTTAAAATAAGAATTTATCATGGTTGTAATGGATCTGAAGTTAGTAGAAATAAATTATTAGAATTTATGTCTTGGTATTTATTTATTAATTAGATTTATTGTCCTACTTATTTAATGAACTCGGGGTTTTAATCCTTGTGACCAACTAATTATACGATATGAGAATACAGAAAAAAATTCATTACTTATTATTTGCATCATTATTAATGATTTTTAGTAGTTGTGACCTATCAGAGGTTTTTGATGATGAAGATGACATGGATGATCCCGAAGCAGAGATTGTGACGGCTAAAATCAATGGAGAAGCCTTTAGTGCTGTTGAATCTGATGATGCATTAATTCAACTTGACCAAGTTGAAGGGGATTTGGATTTGAATGGAGATGTATTTGAATTAAGCTTTACGGCTACAGATTTTGGGCAGAGCTATTTGACCACTCTTTCATTGTCACTTCAAGGACTGAATTATTCTGATTTAAAAGCCGGAAGTCAATTTGTAGGTTTTACTGAGGAAAATCTATCTAGCGGGAACCCTACAGGAGCAGCTGGTGTGGTGGCAAAAGCTTCTTTGGATGGGGAAACTGAATTTGCTGGAATAACACTACTGGTAGGAACGATTGAAGTAGAATTAACCAAGCTGGACAAAGAGAATGAACTGATGTCCGGTGAATTTTCCTTCGTGGCTTATGATGATGACAATGATACCAACATAGTAGTTACAGAAGGGGTTTTTACAAATGTTGAATTTTAAGATGATTCATTTTTAACAAAATGAATATTTCTTTGAAATCCTTCCCATTTGGTCCTTTTTAAAGCTGACCGCTTGAATACCTTATTAAAAGTTTCTTTTGTCATTTCTTCCCATGCTGATTTTTCTAAATCAGCATGGGGAAGAAATGCTTCTTCTTTATGGGGCTTTGAAAACCTGTTCCAAGGGCATACATCTTGACAAATGTCACAGCCAAATACCCAATTCTCCATTTTCCCTTTAAAATCATCCGGGATGGCTTCCTTAAGCTCTATGGTCAAATAGGAAATGCATTTTGATCCATCAATTAAATTGTCCTGTAGAATTGCATCTGTTGGGCAAGCATCTACGCATCGGGTGCAAGTTCCGCAATAATCTTTATCGGACGGATTGTCATAGATCAAAGGTAAATCGATGATTAGCTCCGCTAAAAAGAAAAAACTACCTGAGGATTTATTTAGCAGTAAGCTGTTTTTTCCTTTCCAGCCTAATCCCGCCTTTACTGCCCATTGCCTTTCCATTACGGGAGCACTGTCTACGAAAACCCTTCCATGTACCTCACCTATTTCTTCCTTTAAGCACTTTAAAAATTCTTTTAGCTTGTCCTTGATCACAAAGTGATAATCTTCCCCATAAGCATATTTTGCAATTTTTAGTGCATTTCTGCTTTCATCCAAATTTTGCTGAGGATAATAGTTAAACATTAGGCTTACAACGGATTTTGCTCCTTCCACTAGTTTTCTTGGATCTAGCCTCTTGTCAAAATGGTTGGCCATATAGGCCATTTTTCCGTGGTAATTTTTGTTTAACCAATTTTCCAACTTAGGCGCTTCCTCTTCCAAAAAAGTAGCTTCAGCAATTCCACAATAGTCAAAACCGAGTTTTGACGCTGTTTTTTTGACTATTTGCGTATGCTTTTCAATTGTACTCAAGGCATTTGGTAATTAATTTCTGGATTAGCACCCTAGCTTTCAAATAAATTACCAGACTGTCCCCCGGGCTTTGGCTTTATTTTGAGATGGGTATAGGCAAGGTCAGTGGCAGTTCGGCCTCTACTTGTTCTTTTGAGATAGCCCTCTTTTATTAGAAAAGGTTCATAGACCTCTTCTATCGTTTCAGCCTCTTCTCCGCAAGCTGTGGCGATAGTTGAGATACCTACCGGACCGCCGGCAAATTTATTGATAATGGTAAGCAAGATCCTGTTGTCCATTTCATCCAAACCATTTTGATCCACATCCAATGCATTAAGCGCCATTTCTGCAATTTCTAAAGTAATTCTCCCATTGCCTTTTATTTCAGCAAAATCTCTGGTTCGTCTCAACAGGGTATTGGCAATTCTTGGAGTTCCGCGGCTTCTTCTGGCAATTTCAAAGGCTGCTTCAGGATCCAAGGGGGTGCCTAAGATAGCTGCAGAGCGGGTTACAATGGTAGACAGTAACTTTGCATCATAATATTCAAGCCGGGCATTGATACCAAACCGAGCCCTCAGGGGTGAGGTAAGTAGGCCGGATCTAGTAGTGGCCCCTACTAGGGTAAATGGGTTTAAGTTTATTTGTACAGTCCTTGCATTCGGACCTGAATCAAGCATAATATCGATCCTAAAATCCTCCATGGCTGAATAGAGGTATTCTTCCACAATCGGATTCAAGCGATGGATTTCATCTATAAATAAAACATCGCCTTCTTCAAGATTGGTGAGCAATCCAGCGAGATCTGAAGGCTTATCCAAAACCGGACCGGAGGTAATCTTAAGTGTAGATTCCAATTCATTGGCGATGATGTGACTCAAGGTGGTCTTTCCAAGGCCGGGAGGCCCATGGAGCAAAACATGGTCCAAAGACTCACCTCTTTTTTTGGCAGCCAAAACAAAAATTTTGATGTTTTCAACCGTCTTTTTTTGACCTGTGAAATCATCAAAACTCAGGGGTCTTAGTGCTTTTTCTATTTCCTTGTCTCCAGGGCTTAAGCTTTCCTGGTCACCACGCAGATATTCTTCTCTCATATGAACCTTCTATGTCTCACAAATATAGAAAAATCATTGAAGCTTTTCAGGTTTTAAAGGGTTTCCGCTGAAACACTAACTAAGGTTAATGACCAAAAGTAATGAGCAATTGAAAAAATAGAATTAACTTTCGGAAAATTAAAACTGGCATTGTTTTATGCGAAAATCAGCCAAAAAAAATATCATTTACAGCATTTTGTTACTGTTAGTGGTGTTTATGGTTTACCTCTACAGACAAAATAAAGAAACTGCAGTTTCTACAGATACAACCCACCCAAAAATGGTTTTGAGTGGAAAGACCATGGGCACCACCTATAGGATTGTCTATTTAGATCCGGGGGGGCGTAATTTTAAAAAAGAAATTGATTCAATTCTCGTTGATTTTAACCAGTCTCTTTCTACCTATATACCGGATTCTGAACTTAGTAGACTAAACAGGTATGATTCCCTTGTTTTTGAATCGGATTATTTTTATCCTGTGTTGCAGACCAGCAAGGAGGTGTTTTCAATTACAGATGGCGCTTTTGATCCTACCATTGGTCCTTTGGTCAATGCCTGGGGTTTTGGACCGGACGGACCTTCTTTGCAAGATAGTTTAGGAGTGAAACAATTATTGGAGCAAGTAGGCTTTGAGAATTTGGATTTTAATGAAAAAGGCGTTAAAAAATCCAATACTGATGTTTATCTTGATTTTAGTGCCATAGCAAAAGGATACGGAGCAGATGTTGTTGCTAATTTTTTAAAGGATATGGGTATAGTAGATTTCCTTGTGGAGATTGGTGGCGAACTTGTAGGAAATGGCGTAAATGACAAAGGTGAATTATGGAAAGTAGGCGTTTCACATCCGGATGAAGAAGGTTTGGCCAATGAAATCTATAGTATTGTTGCCCTGGAAAATAAAGGCTTGGCTACTTCAGGCAATTATCGTAATTTTTATGTTAAAGATGGTGTAAAATACTCTCACACAATTAGCCCATTTACGGGTTATCCTGTGGTACATCGTTTGCTAAGTGCTACGGTGGTGGCTGATGATTGTATGGTGGCTGATGCCTATGCTACAGCCTTTATGGTTTTGGGATTAAACCGCGCAAAGGAAATACAAAAATCAGTGGAAGGTATAGAGATCTTTCTTATCTTTAATGATGACCAAGGCCAAATTCAATCTTACGTTAGTGATGGTCTCGCTCCATTTTTGACTACCGTAGGTGCTAAAGAGCCCAAATAACCCTAGCTAATATATGTTGTATGTACTTTTACTTTTTTTTGCTGCATTGGGTGCAGGATTGGTTGCAATCCTGGTGCCACGTTGGAATGAGAAAAGCTTTAAGCTGGCATTAATATTTGCCGGTGCGTATCTTTTTGCCATTACAATTCTCCATATTTTCCCTGAACTTTTTGCCAATAAAGAATCAGCCTATTTTATGGGCTTGTATATCTTGCTTGGGTTTTTGCTACAACAAGTCCTTGATTTTATGTCCTCGGGAATTGAACATGGACATATTCATGACCATAAAGGACACGGAGCTAGCAATACAGTATGGACTTTAATGATTGGTTTATTTTTGCATGCATTTCTAGAAGGAACATTGCTTTCAAAACAACCCATGCTCACCGGACATCATCATGGAAGTGAAACCCTTCTATTGGGAATGATTATGCATAAAATGCCGGAGGCCTTTGCATTATCGGCTGTTTTATTGTCCCGTCTTAATAAAACAAATACAATTTTATTGTTGATCCTATTTGCTTTGGCCTCACCTCTAGGTATGTTATCAACAGATTTTCTTTTTGATCGATCATTGATAGGTAGAGAAACCCTCGATATTTTATTTGGTTTGGTGGCAGGTGGCTTTTTACATATATCTACCATTATATTTTTTGAAAGCTCCCCACAACATCGGTTTCAATTGCATAAATTACTGATCATTCTATTGGCATCTGTATTAGCCATTTTGACGGAGTTTATTGTTTGAGTACGTAAGAGAAGCACCGCATTTCATTTATTATACAGGGTTTAAAAATTGATACTTCATTAACTTTTTTAGCTGCGAGGTCCGGAACCTATTTGGAATAAGGGATAGGCTACTTTTTTTTTTTAAGGATGAAATATAGCTTGGTAAATTAAATTAATAAGTGATTTGATCTTGTGGTTCAAAGCAGGATTTGGATAAAAAAAAATGCCAGGGTTTTATCATAAATAAAACCCTGGACAAACCCTACATTAAAAAATAACCAACTTCCGCTACGGATTCCAACTTCTCAATTCAACTGGTTCCGTTTTCATTTTTTTGATAGAATAAATGTACTAAAGATAAATTTATAAAACCAATTATTATTAAGGTATATTGTTATATTACTGTACAAAGATTTTTTAATTGTATGAAATACATTAATATAAATATAAATATGTAAGAAATACAGTTTTTTGTATTTGATAGTGTGAAAAACCGATCTTATTTGGTGTTCACTTTCGAAAAAGTAAGTTAAGATACTGTGAATAAGGTTGTTGCGATTGTATTGTGTTAATTTTTCTATAATTAGTTATATAATTGAATCAGACTTAGTTGTTCTATTTAAATAAATTCGAAAAAGAAATGCCATATAATTTTAATAAGAAGAAGGAATAGAAGGTGTGTATTCTATTAATTTCCTACAAAACTTTATATTTATCGGCCTTCTTGGAATACCTTTAAAGGACGTGACAAAGGATTCTTCATAGATAATTTCTTGAAAAGCAGCCTTGCCTTCAAAATTATCATAGTTCCAGCTTACAAAAACTCCGTATTTTTCCTTTTCCAAAAACTGATCCATACCTTTCCAGAGATCAAATTGGTTTTTACGAACGCCCATATTTATAACATAAGTTTGAGGATTTCCGGACAAATAAAAGGAGAGTTCAGATGCCGTGTGATAAGAATCAGAAAACACAAAGGGGGCTTCAATTGCCAAGCTATCTGTCAAGAAATCGATTCTTTCTGCAAGCTGTTGATGTCCCAGCAACCTTTTGATTAAATTCTGCTCTGTTTTGATCATTATATTGGAGGATTTTAACCCCAAATAATCAGGTGATAAGAAAAGAATAGGAATAAACATCCCAAGAAATACCCCAGAGAAAGTAATTTTTTTCCAACGTATAGATTGCCGATCGATCCATTTTGCTAAGACAATTGCCAAACCTGTGTAAGCAAAGGCCGGCCAATTTATCATGGCATCTTTAAAAATGCTTAACGCGGCAAATGTTACGAATGCCAATAATCCGGGAAGAATAAGGTAAATTGATTCAGCGTTTTTGCTTCTAATGGTATACCGAAAAGCAGCTAACCATGCAGGAAGTAAAAACAAAGAAACAACCGCCATTTGGCTTAAGATAAACTCTATAAAACTTCTGCTAGCGATGGATAAGTTGGTAGGGATATTATTTATACCTTCTGTACCTGATAAGGCTAACAAATGTCTGAAGGTATCAAAGTTATTTTGCCAGTTCCAAATAAATGCAGGGATGAATCCCAATAAACTAATCAAAATGAATTTCAAGAAATTTTTCTTGTGGACATTAAATTCCCCTATATAAAGTAAGTAAATTATTAAAACAGGGAATACCAACATGATGACAACTTTTGCCATTAGCCCCATTGCAGTAGTTATCCCGGCAAGAAGCCACCACTTGGAGCTATTTTCCCTAATCCCTCTATAGCAAAGATAAATACTTAATGTCCAAAAAAGGGTGAGAGAAGAATCTGTCATATGGAAGGTGGATGCAAGCCACCAAACAGGCATAGATTGGACGATCAAGGCCGCCCAAAATCCTATTTTTTTCGAGTACAAATAGGATCCAAATAAATAAGTAACCCATGCAATTCCAACTCCACTCAATATAGCATTTATTCGAACGGCCATTTCTGTATTGCCGAATACCGAGGTACTTAAAAAATTTAATACAGCAACCAATGGAGGTTTTGAATAATAATGCCAAGCCATGTTCTGTGACCATAGCCAATATTGTGCTTCTTCGGTAAATAAATTTACTTCCGGTCTAAGGGTGAAAAGAATCTTCGGTACCGCTAACGAAATCGTTATAATGTAGAAATAGAAAGAATATTTTTTTTGGTTAGGAACCATAAAAAATTTATTTAAGTAAAATTTATTATCCAAATAAAGAAAAGCATGAGGTTCGATGATTTGAGGAAATTGCAATCTAAACCGTTTAATAGATTGCCTTCTTCAACTAATTTTCTTGAATAAGAAAATTCCAAAATGAATCAAATCAATGTAATAACGACATCCATTGTTATGTGAAACTCACTAGGATGAATTAAAACCCGTACTTTAGCCTTTTTTGCTAACGGAAAGGGAGGGAAGTTGTTTGTTTATTTGGCACTACTTTTGGCACGAGTCCGGAAGAGAGTCGGTTTTTGAAATTACAAAAAATTGGATAAGTATAATTCTTTAAAATATAATTGGAGAGAGAGGTGAATCCTCAACTATAAATTTGTTTATTTGATGCTAGGGTTGATGATAAAATATTTAATCCGGTTTTGGAATAATCCATATCTCAGCCACTTGAACCCCTCTTTCTCCTTCACCACACGTCCAATGGAGCACCAGGGCCCCATCGGCATAACTGCTTTGAGGTAATTCAAATTCATACAAAGGTTTGGCCCCGGTCTGAATGAAGTCGTGAATTAAATGACCATCATCAGTAGATAATTTCATTTTAGACCTGAACCTACCGGTATAAGCTATTTTAATTTTATATGCTTTTTCAGGGTTTAGTTCTTCATATTTTATGAGCAAGGGAGTATCATAGAGCGTGGTTATTTGGTTCATCCAGGCCAGAGGAGTGGCAGTCCCTCCAAATCCTACAGCCTGTATTTCATGCACCCATTCTTGACCTTTTAGGCCTACCCCGAAGCTTTCTCTAGGTCCATATAATCCACCGGGGTCTTGACTCCATATTTTTGTTTTAACAACTCTATTCCAGCTTTTTCCCATCCCGAAATTGTCATAAAAACCTCCCGGACCCGGATTAGTACGGTTGAGCAGTTGCTTTATTTTATCTTTTCTTAGCTTTTCCTCCGGTACTTTTTGAATGGCCTTGAGATTGGCCAAAAGCCAAGGGGAATCATTAAGCGGTACCTCTAAATTGTCAATAAAATTTCCTCTTCCTGAAGCTGCACCATGAGACTCAATGGTAAGTTGCGCTCCTATGCTTTGGTAAAGTGCATCAGCCAGTTCTAAACTTCTTTGCTTCAACTGTACTAAATAAGGGTCTGAGGCGGGTTCTGTAAGAATTCTTGTAGCCTTTTCTATACTTTTGAGGCTGCCAATTTTTTCTGACCCTTGTAATACATTGATTGCTTTCTGTTCTTGCTGAGTTTCAAACAGTAGTTTTTGCTGAATATAAGCATCAAAATAGGCTCGGATTAACCCCATTTGAAATCTAAAATTAGCCATTAATTTATTGTCAGCTTTTTCTTCCATTGCCTGCCATTGAGCCAAGGCTTGGGAAACACTGGAATTGTATAGTAATCTACCTCGCAGATTTTCCTCTTGGCCTAAAAAGCCATTTGTTGCAGCATCCACCCATTTAGGGCCAAAGAAAAAACGGGAATAATCTCTTAAAGTTTCCAAGACCTTTGTTTCCGGATTCCATTCTTGATCTGTCCATATGAATTTATTTACATCGTCATTGGTACCTTCAGAATAGCTAATGCTCCCATTAGCAAAGTGGGCCAGTGAATTGTGGATGGTTTTTTGGTCCTTAGGTCGAGGATTAATAGACTCCCTACCCAAAGTCATAGCCATGGCCAAATCCCATTCAGGAATAGGGTACTGTGAACTCAAATTATGAGTAATGTCAGGATACCTACGGATAGGAATAGAGGAATCAGTTAACTGTCGCAATTCAGGTAATGGTATTTTTACCCAAGGGCCGAAAACTACGCCACCAAACCAATCATACTTCTGGTTGACGTGAAAAAAGAATTGGTCAAACCAAGCCTTCGTCGGCCTAAATACCTGGGAGGAAACCCATATTTTGGCAGCAGGGTGAAATCGGTGAAGCACTGTAGCCACTTCTTCTAACCAATTGAACAATACATCCGGCTCTAGGTCCCCTGGGTCCCCGCCGGGAACAAATAAATGATCCAATCTTGGAATGGAGGCGAATACATCTTTGCGCTGGGTTAGCTCAATGGTTCTTGTTTTAGGATCTTCATAGTCTTCAGCCATATTGGGGTACCACATCCACACATCCAAATCCAATTCATCAGCTATTCGTGATTGTTCGCCAATCATATCAATGGCGGGAATAGTCATGTGAGGCGAAGTGAAATCATCATCGGTTCGTGGAGGCATAATTTCAATACTATTGGCTCCAAACAATGCCAGCTCCCTAATATATTGATCAAAGCGATCTACAGAAAAGGCATCGTAGGCGTTTGTTTTGGGACGGTATCCCAATTGATGCCCTCTAATGGGATATTTTGGGGAACTAGTTTTTTCAATGCTTTTATTCAATAGCAAATGATTTTCTGACCAATCCATTTTTCTCAAAAGATGGCCTATACCAAATAGCAAGCCTCTGTCATCTTTCCCTATAATAATGGCCATGGGCGGAGAAAAGGTGTCATCGATGACCACCTTAAAGCCTTCACCGGGCATGCCTTCGACGTCTTTTAATCTTTTTTTCCATTTTTTGGGAAGACTTTGAATGGCATCGTATTGAGTCAATAGGATAATTGGGGAGGCGGCCTCCTCTTTTTGCTTGATGGGAAATGTAGAATTTATCCGGCTTTCTAGTTCTTCTTTCAGTATCTTGGCATAGGTAGGTATGCGCTCACTTTCTCCATAAGGAACAATTACAGCTCCAGAAAAGTTAAAATTTTGGCCATATGAAAGACCACTCACTAGAAAAATTGTTGTAATTAATAGGTGTCGTAGCAGCATCGTTTCTTTGGGTTATCTTCCAATATACCCTTAGTACAGCTAATATGACTACTTAGATGCTTATTCTCTGCGTTTTACTTCGTAATTTTTTATGGGATTATGCATGCTGACTTTTTGCATTTTCCCATTTTGGTAGTAATATTTATTTTCATCACCCTCTATATGGGTGGTGTAGATGCCTTTGCCATGAGATCTGATCTCAGAGAATTTCCCTAAATTTTCTGCTATCATCACTGTTATCCCTCTTGGTTCCTCAAAAAATAGTCTTACCGCACTATGGTGAATAGGTGATTTGATAATGTCTTTGTGTTCATATTTATATCCATTTGCATCAATTTTATATTCATCACCCTCAAGCCATATTCTACTGATAAAGTTTCCTCTATTTGTTTTTGAACTTACTTTAGAATCTATGAAAATATCATCGTGGTATTTTACCTCAGTGTGGTAGTCTACTTTGATGGTTCCGAATAGCCAGAAACTAACCTTACTGTCCAACCTGTATATGGTGGTGTCGTTTTCTAAGGTTTTTGTGGCTTTCATTTGCCCGATGGTAAAACCGGCCAATTTGATATCAAAATCAATTGTTTCTTGGGCTTTTAAGGAGCTTGAATAGAGAATGAATAGTGTAAGTATAAGAGAGGTTAAAGAAGATACTTTTATGGGCATTTTCTAGTGGTTTAGTAAATTGTGCTTTCTATTATGTTAGGGTTAAGGGAAGCAAAAGTCAAGCTCCTTGTCGAATAGGCAAAGTTTTGTTTTACCTAATTAGCTTTAAAAACTGTAAAGCGATGCTGTTGAAAGCCTCAGGCTTTTCTACGTTAACTACATGACCGCAAGCTGGAACTACTTTAAGCTGTGCAGATTGATGAGTCTTAACCAGCTTGGTGATAGTGGGCAAAAACATATAATCCTCCTCCCCCATTAGATAAAGGGTGGGGACAGGGGTTTCCTTAATTCTAAATAAACTCAGCAAAGGATTGACTCTGGAAGCAAGACTAAACCACCTTATAAACTCTTTTTGGTAAAGTTTTTTTGCTTCCTTAACGAATAGGTACCTAGAGGCCTTGTGATTTTTCCTCGGCATTATAATAAAAGCAAAAAGCTTATAAAGGAGTAGGTACGGGATGACAGATTTTAATAAAATACCCAAGCGCATTAGTAATTGGCCACGTAGATTAAGTTTCATTATGGCTCCTGCCAGCACCATGCTTGACACCCTTTCAGGGTATCTCTCCGTTATTTCCCGAATAATAATTGTACCCAAAGAGATGCCAATGAAATGAGATTTTTTGATTTTTAGATGGTTTAAAACCTCCATTACTTCATCTGAAATAACCGGGAAACTGTATTTTTTTAGTTTCTCGTAAACCTTGTCCTTGGATTTTCCATGCCCCCTCAAGTCCACCAACAGTACATTATACGATTTCTTGAAATCACGAATTTGCTTAAACCATATGGCACTACTACCTCCTGCCCCATGAATAAAAGTTACCCAAGGTGCCTCTGGTCTTAAGATATAAGTGGTGTAATGCAGCATGAAGGAATATAACACGGAATTACCCAATATGGTTTAATCCCAGATAAAACGTATAGGGAATTGATTGATTTTCAATCTTTTTCCCGGTGTAGCTATTGATAACCTCTCCCGTATTTACGAGAAGTCTTGCAATCGCGAGAAAATCAGGCAGTTTGGAGATTTTTTAGCATGGCACCGCTATGGTGAAAATGGAAAGCAGTACCTAAGTGGCTGATTTTGAATCGATTTCTGAACGTAAAAGATTTTCTATTCCATATTTAGGGTTTAAATAGCTGTCGAAGGTTAGACTTGACATTTTCAGAATTATTAAGCAATGCCGGCCCGACGTTGAAAAGGGCCGGCTTTGCTTAGTATATTCAAATTACTGGTTTACAAAATTATTTGATGGCTTTGGCAACCAGTTTTGCCATGATTTTATTGCCTTTGGTATTGGGATGTATCCCATCTGCGAATAGTTTCCCGTATTTCTCCATAGGGGTGTGTAAATCGATAATGGTGGAACCGGTTTGTTCAGCTGCTTGGCGGATCAAAGGTACCATTTCATTAACAATTATTTCCTCAGTGATGTCAAAATTGGTCTTGAAGACAGGAACCGGTATACATACATAAACTTTTCCGTCGGCCGGCATGCTTGCTTTATAGGTTTCTATCATTTCCACATAATCTTTAAGAAACTCATCCTTGTATTTCCAGTTCTGTGGTTTAGAATCATTGGTTCCTAACTTAATTACCAGCACATCGGGCGCAAATTCTTTTACAGCTTCAAATTGTGGCTCTTCCCAATAAGGATGATCTCCCTTCTTTAATAAAGTACGGCCACTTACTCCAAAATTGATCACTTGGTATTTATCCTTTAACCTTTTCTGCATTTGAAGTGGGTAGCTGTCAGGATTGTCTCTTCCGGGACCTTGAGTAATACTGTTGCCTACGCAAGCTACTTTAATAGGTTCTTGGGCAAAAACTTGTTGACTGACAATTAACAAAAGAATATAAAATAATTTGTTCATGAATAGTAGATTTTCTTAGAAAGTGGAAATTACATAAATTTTAAATGTTTTGATCCTTTCATTTCCTTAAATTGCCTTTTACTAAGAATTTTTCTGTGACGATGAAATTGAAGCATTCGCTTATTTATGAAAAATTTAACCTCCTTTCTTTGGATGTGGTGGTGGGAGCTTGTTCAGGAATGTATTTTTTTGCTGACCTTATGAAAGTGGATTTGTCGTGGAAAATATATTTACTTCTGGCATTGGCTGTTTGGTGCATTTATACCTTTGACCATTTATTGGATGCGAAAAAAGTGGCGGGGCCAGCCTTATCTCAGAGGCATAGATTTCACCAAAACCACTTTAAATTTTTGATGTTATCACTATTTGTGGCCATAATATCGGGTTTGATTTTGGCTTTTCTGTTTTTACCTTCGATTAAAATGCTTGGCTCAGGCCTAGCTCTTGCCCTGATTATTATGCTTACCATGACACTTTTGCGCATTGCAGGAAAGAAAATGGCTGCCATAAAAGAATTTTCTACAGCTTTCTTTTATGTGGCAGGCTTGGTGCTGATACCTATTTTAAATCTCGATCATGCTTTCTCCTCTGCCAATTGGGCTTTCTTCCTTGGCGCGTATTTTTTATTGGCTTGGTACAATTTGGTTTTTCTCTCCTATAGTGATGGAGAACAAGACCTGGCTGAAGGTCAAGCTTCCATTAGCACAGTTATTGGTATGAAACAAACCCGAAAATTACTATGGGTGCTATCTTTTGTTGGCTTGATTTATCTTGTAGTTCTTTTCTTGATTTTGCCCTCATATTTCCATATTTACACCTTAATTTGGGGATTGATGTTGCTGATGCATGTCATCAGTTTTATGGAATCTCCGGCTAGTAACACCATGAAAACAAGAAAGCGCCTTGAACTCAGCTTTTCCTTGCCCTTATTGCTTTTGTTGTTTTAATACAAGCTGTGGAATTACTTCAAATGTTAAGCTGTTGGATGTAGCATATTATGAATTCATATAATTTTATTGCCCCTTTTTATGATGCGCTGGCTACCTTGGTATTGGGTCATAAGTTTCATGAAAGCAAGTGGGCGTTTTTAGATATTATTCAGCCTGGAGCGACTGTTTTGGTGGTGGGAGGGGGAACCGGAGCCAATTTACCTGAAATTTTGAACAGATGTGGTAAAGAAGGTAAGGTGATTTATATGGAGGCTTCGGAAAAAATGATTGACAAAGCCATCCAAAGCATCCCTCAAGATCTACAAAACCGTGTGGAATTTATTTGTAGGGCTGATTTTAAGTTTCAGGAAAAATACAATTTTGACGTAATTGTCACCCAATTTTTATTGGACGTGTTGACAGACAAAGCAATCAAAGAACTATTTAAGGAAGTCAACAAAAGAGTAACTCCCAATTCCAAGTGGTTATTTTTGGATTTCTTTCCTCTCAAGGGAAAAAGTTTTTTGATTTGGTTAATGATCACCAGCTTTGGCGTTTTGACCAAACATCCGAGAAAAGAATTACCTGATTATAGAGTTTTTTTTGCCAAAGGGGGGTGGAAAGAAGCGAAGGTGAGGTTTTTTGAAAATGGATTTTACCAAGCAAAAGTTTATTTGCCTGCACCAAAGGATATCAAGTCTGATACAATCTCCTTAAAATAATCTCCATTATAAGGCCCATAGAAATTCATGTCTCTGGCTTCATAATAATCTCCTGAATAATATTTGTCAGGCGTTATATAGCCAATATATCCTCCATTAAAAGTAGTAATGAACAAGGATAGCCCAAGAGCTTTGGCATGTTCCTCCCATTCTTTATAAAACACCCCCGAGACTTCCCCGGAAGAAGAAATAAATAAGGCATCTCCAATTCTGACCACATCGAAATAAGCGGGGTTATCCCCAATGGCCCAGTCAAAAAGCCAGGGCCTAAGCCGAATATTATCACTGATCCGATAATGCGGGGAACGAAGTTTTAAAGGGAGCCTTGTGGCTAAAATCTGTTTGCCTACAAGGGCTTTTTCGTATTTATTCTCATTGACTACTGAATCCAATGATGAAGCATACTGCTTGATGCTCTGGATGTCATTTCCGGGTGCTTTTGGGCGATGACTGCCTACTGCACCCGCTGCAAATACGGCAAAGTCATGCTTTTCTTCCATTAATTCAGAAAGGTAATAAGGATAATCTCCGGAAAGTCCCATAAACTTGCTACTAAGGCATGTGGCGTGGGCACTGTAAGTTACCAAAGAGCAACTTTGACCTGCAGTATTTTCCAAAATCAACTGCCTGATATACGGGTCTATGGGGTCAGTAGCAATAAGTCTGTTGGATACAAAGTCAGCAGCTTCTGATTTTTTGGTGCGAAGGCTTACAGTGTCCATATTTCCTAAGGCTTCTGAAATGGCCTTTAATGTGCCTCTTTTAATGGTATTTACCAAGGGTTCATCCCATCCCCCCATTGCAATTTCTCCTACAGGTCCGGGTATGGTTCCACCCATTCCACTATGGGTATGTGTGGCTGTAAAATAGACCTGATCGACCGGTAATTGCTGTTTGGTTATGGCCTCTCTTAAGGTTAAGGCAAGTTCCGGATGAACAATAAGTAACTCGTAATTTAAGAAGGCTACCTTAAATTGCGCATTGCCTATAATGATGGCTTTTACAAAGCTACTGTCTGCCACGAATTCATAAGGTCCGCGAGGTTTGTAAGCCACCAAGTTGGCAGGTTTGTCAGGAGTTATATTCGCCTTGGCCCAACCACCCAAAAGATAGCCTTTGTCTGCCCCCTTAAAGGTCAAAATCTCAAGTTCTTGCTTGGTTTCTTTGTAATAAGCCGTCTCTTTATAAGGTGTCCAGTCCACCGTCGTGAGCGTTAGTAATCCCATGGCCAATAAAAAAATGAGGCAGCCTAAAATTATTTTTATAAGGATTTTCATTTGCTCAGGGTTAATTGAGTGCCTTAACCCTCATAGGTAAAGGTACCATGTGTACTTTTGACGGTAACTTTTTTGCCTTGATGATCTGTCACACGGCCTATTACTTTTGCTTCTACTCCAAAATTGGCAGCAATGGCAATGGCTTGTTCAGCATCTTTTTCATCCAAATAAACTTCCATTCTGTGCCCCATGTTGAAAACCTTGTACATCTCTTTCCAATCGGTGCCGCTTTCTTCTTGAATGATCTTAAAGAGCGGAGGAGTATCAAATAGGTTGTCTTTGATAACGTGAAGGTTGTCTATAAAATGAAGCACTTTGGTTTGGGCTCCACCACTGCAATGAACCAAACCATGAATGCCGGCTCTGTTTTCTTTCAATAAAGCAGCTATAATCGGCGCATAGGTTCTGGTAGGTGATAGGACCAGTTTTCCCATATCCAAAGGTGTACCCGGAGCGGGGCTTGTGAGGTCATGGCTTCCTGAATAGACCAAGTCTTCAGGAACAGAAGGATCAAAACTCTCCGGATAGGCAGACATTAACTGCTTTGAAAATACATCATGTCTGGCAGAGGTAAGTCCATTACTTCCCATTCCCCCATTGTATTCAGATTCATAAGTTGCTTGACCAAATGAGGTCATTCCCACAACCACATCACCTGCTTTTATATTGTCATTGGAAATGACTTCATTTCTCTTCATTCTGCAGGTAACCGTACTGTCCACAATAATGGTACGTACCAAATCACCTACATCTGCTGTTTCTCCACCGGTAAGAACGGCATTTACCCCATGGTCTCTAAGCATCTGTAATACTTCCTCGGTGCCATTGATTATGGCCGCAATTACTTCACCGGGAACAAGGTTTTTGTTTCTGCCGATAGTGGAGGAAACCAATATATTATTGACTGCACCCACACATAGCAGGTCATCTATATTCATGATGATTGCATCTTGGGCAATTCCTTTCCACACACTTAGGTCTCCGGTAGCTTTCCAATAAAGATAAGCCAGAGAGGACTTTGTTCCTGCGCCATCAGCGTGCATGATGTTACAATAATCAGGATCATTGCCCAAAACATCTGCCACAATTTTGCAGAAGGCTTTAGGATACAGGCCTTTGTCAAGGTTAGAAATAGCTTGGTGTACGTCTTCTTTGGAGGCTGAAACCCCACGCTGCATGTACCTATCGTTCATAAACTCAGATTTGGAAAAAACAGATAAGGGGCAAAGGTAAGCATTTTACTCCGTGATTTCTATAACCTTAAACTCCGTTCTTCTGTTGATTTGATGTTCTTCTTCTGTTTGAGCATTTTCTATGATCAATTGCCTCTCACCATATCCCTTAGCCTCCAATCTATCGGCTGAAATTCCTTGAGAAACAATGTAAGCAACTGCGGATTCAGCCCTCCTTTGAGAAAGGTCATCATTATAAGCGTCTGTAGCTCTAGCATCAGTATGACTACTTAGTTCAATGCGAATACCCGGGTTGTCCTTAAGAATTTTCACCAGCTTGTCGAGTTCAATGGCTGCGTCAGGTCGGATATCAGCCTTGTCCAAATCGTAATAAATGTTTTCAAGTACAATAGCTCTTTCAAGTATTAACTGATCCAAAATTATGGTTGTATCTAAAGTGATATTGGTTACATCTTGTATGAGATCCTCTTCTGCCGGTGTTTTTCCAACGGTGGTATAAGGAATACTTTTGGCGAAATATCCGGTTTTTGAAGCAATTATTGAGTAGTTTTCGTTGGGCTCCAGAGAGAACCTCAGGCGTCCTGATTGGCTACTAAGGTCACCATCTAGGGTTTCATTTTTATCATCATATAGCATCACCCTTACTTGAGGAAGAATCTCCTCTGAACCATTTTCAGCAATGGTTTTGGTAACCACATTGAGCATTACATTGACCACTTTTGGTGCAGGAGTCATGTCTTTAAAGAAGTAGATGTCATCATCCCCTTTTCCGCCTTCCCGGTTAGAAGTAATGAATCCTTCTTCAGGATATTTGGTAAAGAAAATCCCAAAATCATCCGCTACTGAATTAAAATTGGGTCCAAGGTTTACAACCTTATTTTCCCCATCTACTTCCTTATAAACGAAAAGATCCAACTTACCGAAGCCGGGATGACCATCTGAGGAGAAATAAAATTCGCCGTTAGGCAAAGGTCTCGGGAACATTTCATTGCCGGGTGTATTAATTTCCGGCCCCAGATTTACACCGGCCCCATAATTGCCTGAAGCCATCTTAGTGGCTTTATAAAGATCTGTTCCACCATAACCTCCGGGACGGTTGGATGCAAAATAGAGCGTTTCTCCATCCGGACTAAAGGCCGGAGTAGAATTCCAATATTCAGGTTCCCCATTTACTCCCATATAAGCCGGCTGAGTAAATCCACTGCCATTAAATGTTGAAGAAAAAAGGCTAACTTCAGGTAGATCACCTTTGCGGTTACTGTTGCCCCTTGCGTAAACAATCCTGTTTCCGTCGGGACTTATGGCAATGGCTCCTTGATTTAGACCTGATTCATTTTGAAATTCAGTAAGGGTTTGCACTCCTTGTACGTCCACGTTAATGCCGTCTGCTCTCGTTTTAAATAAGCGGGTATAACCTTGACCAGAGCCGGTATACATGCCCCCGGCTCCTCTGGAACTGGTGAAGAACAATTGGTTTTCACTAAGTACCGGAGCATAATCCAATCCGGATGAATTCAGCAAGGTATAATTTTCCAACTCATGATTGGGCCAAATGGGAGTAATGTCTGCGATGGCGTCAATATTTTGTATCTCTTTGTTGGCAAGCGCTATTTTCTCGTCATCCATAGTCAGCGTTTTTGCTGCTTCAAAGGCTTCCTTTGCCTCCTCATATTCACCCTTTCCTTTAAGACTCTTTCCTTTATGGTATTGACTGTCGAATGTGGCATCTGCTTCATTGACCTTCTCATAGTATTCAGTAGCTTTTTCTATTCTGTTGGAAAGCCTGTAGCTTTCTGCGATATAGAAATTGGCTTCACTATTATCCGGCTCGTTTTCTAACAGTTTAGAATAGGAGGCAATAGCCAGTTGGTATTCCCCGGTGTTGAACTGGGTCTGGGCTTTTTGTTGCAAACTGGTACAAGATGCTTGTAACACAAGCAGTAAAACAGGAAGTAAACAGCGGCTTGCAGGAAGGGTGAACTTTATGTTTCTCATACTATTTTTTCTCTGGCAGTATTAATGAGCAAAGTATTTTTTTAGCCAACTGTTATTGGCTTCAATAAGCCATTGTTCATCCAAGTCTGAAACTTTATTTACACTAGGGTTAAACATTTTGCTGGTAGACTTCAATGAACCGGCTGAAACGTGATTTTTAATTTCAGGCAAAAAGGCCACCCTAACATTTTCTCCATCCATATAGGCCACCTTGCCACTGTCTAGCAAATTCAGATTTAATTTAACTTCTATCTCCCGAATGATCCTAACAGAGCTGTCAATGGAGCATCCGCTGGCCCCTAACTTGCTTTCATCTACAGAAAGAATAATAAATTGGTCAAGCCTAATGTCAAAAGAACTAGGCATCTCTGCACCATGGGTGTTCCATTGGTTACAGAAGGCAACGAGTTTAGAAATTATCCAAACTTTTTCCTGCTCCTCAAAGGGCCGGTCTGCCTGATAGACCCAAATTCTCGCATCTTTTGGCATATCATCAAATGGTACGTACATAGGCTCTTTTAATTTATTAACAGAATCAAATTTACAAAATTAACAGGCATAGTTGCTGCTTTTTTATTAAACGAAGATAGATTCATTATGATACAAAATCTTTTTTAAGTTCCCTCAAAAAAAGAATAAAACCTAAAAACTGATCCTGTACAAGACGAATAAAATCCTTTTTTGTCTACAATTGTTGGTCTCTTGCAATCAATTCAGCCAAATCAAGCACATTTACCTCAGCCTCTTTTTCCTTGTTTTTTACCCCATCAGTCATCATGGTCAGGCAAAAAGGACAACCTACGGCAATGGTTTTGGCTCCTGTTTGCAAGGCCTCTTCGGTGCGTTCCACATTGATGTCTTTTTTTCCGGACTCCGGCTCCTTAAACATCTGTGCACCGCCGGCACCGCAGCAAAGACCCTTGGATCGGCATCGCTTCATTTCCACAAGTTCCATATCCAAGGCTTTGATGACTTCCCTAGGGGCCTCATATACATCATTGGCCCTGCCTAGAAAGCAACTGTCATGAAAAGTGATTTTTTTACCTTTAAACTCACCACCGTCTTTCATTACGATTTTGCCCTCATTGATCAACTCCTGCAAATACTGAGAATGGTGAACCACTTCATAATTACCTCCCAAAGCCGGGTATTCATTTTTAATGGTGTTGAAACAGTGTGGGCAGGCAGTTACGATTCTTTTTACCTGATAACCGTCCAAAACCTGAATATTGCTCATGGCTTGCATTTGGTAGAGAAATTCATTTCCTGCCCTTCTGGCCGGATCTCCTGTACAAGTCTCTTCATCTCCGAGTACGGCAAAGTTAACGCCCACCTTGTTTAATATTTTGACAAATGCCAAGGTTACTGCCTTGTAGCGGTCATCAAATGAACCGGCACAACCCACCCAAAATAAAATCTCCGGACTTTCTCCGGAAGCCATCTTCTGGGCCATTGTAGGGGCTTTATAGGTATCACTCATAATATTGTTCGTTTACTTTTCTTCTTTGTTTAAATCTGCTGCCCAGTTAAATCGGTCCGTAGGAGGGAATTTCCATGGAGCAAAGCTGGTCTCAATATTTTGGAACATGGCATTCCACTGTGCAGGGCTGCCACTTTCTTCCATGGCCGTATACCTTCTCAATTCGATGATAATGGCCAATGGATCGATGTTGACAGGGCAGGCTTCTACACAAGCATTGCAGTTGGTACAAGTATTGATTTCTTCTTGGGTAATGTAATCTCCCAATAGAGATTTGCCATCGTCCAGCCCTTTTTTTCCGGCAAGTAGATTTTGACTCACCTCTTCAGTCCTGTTTCGAGTATCCATCATAATTTTTCGTGGAGACAATTTTTTTCCGGTAAGGTTGGCCGGACATTCTGCAGTACAGCGTCCGCATTCCGTACACGAAAAGGCATTCAATAGGTTTATCCTAGACAAATCATTAACGTCTTTGGCACCAAATCGTCCTATCTCTGCGGCTTCATTGGCCGGTGGCTCCGAGGCCATTCCCAACATCATTTTCACCTCTTGGGTTACACTATCCATGTTTTCCATTTTCCCTTTTGGCTCCAAGTTGGAATACCAGGTGTTTGGGAAGGCAAGGAATATGTGTAGGTGTTTGGAATAAGTAACATATATCGCAAACCCTAAAATACCAATGATATGAAACCACCAAGCAAACCTTTCAATCAATACCAAAGTACCGGACTCCAATCCTTCAAATATCCCTTGGATACTTCCGCTTATCCAAAGGCCTCCCAGTGGGATATAGCCACCAATGCCTCTATAGGCCAAAAGCTGATCAGTGGCATTCATGGTTAGGATGGCCAACATCAAGACAATTTCAATAACTAGGATTAGGTTGGCATCTAACTTTGGCCAGCCTTTTAACTCCGCCATGTTAAGCCGGGGTACCTTAGTGATGTTTCTTCGCACGAGAAAGATCAGGCAAGAGACCAATACCCCAAGGGCCAAGAATTCAAAGAAATTCATGGCTATGGAATAAAAACCGGCCAGAAATGGGGCAAAGACCCTATGGGTTCCTGCAATGCCATCGATGATAAACTCCAATACTTCAAGATTGATGATTACAAATGAAACGTATATCACCAGGTGAAGTAGGGCAGGAATTATGTTCTTAAACATCTTTTTTTGTCCAAAGGCAACCAGCAACATGGTTTTCCATCGTTCACCGGGATTGTCATTGCGTTGTATGGGTTGACCCAGTTGGATGGTTTTCCGGATATAATTTATTCTCTTGTACAAAATATACCCTGCTGTACCTAAAACCAATAAAAAAAGCACTTGTGGTAAGCTACTCATATTGAATGTGTTAATAAATTTCCATGATTTTTTTAATTAAATTGCTTGTACAAAAGTAACAAATACCTACCTTTGCATCACTTTCAGCGGTGATGTAGCTCAGTTGGTAGAGCATCGGACTGAAAATCCGTGAGTCGGTGGTTCGAGCCCACTCATCACCACAAGCCCCGGTAAAACCGGGGCTTTTTTTTTGACCTTTATTTCTTGCAGTTGATTTTTGCTATTTTGCATGCTTGATTTTTATCTTTCCTTTGAGTAGGCAAATTAATAAATTGTTAGGAGGCAAACTATATTTTTTATTTTTAACAGGGATAATCCCTCGGATTTGTAGGGAATGGTGAGCGCTTATCCGTTCCTCTAGCCAACCCACTTACAAGCTTCTTGTTTGTGAGGAAGACTTAAAATTTTGCCTGAATGCTTTAAATTATAAAAAATAATTTCTGAAAAGTGTAACCTTTTTGTTTTTCGATCATCATCTTACTACATGAAGTCCTTTTTTGAATCTCATTTATGGCCCTTAAAAAACCGGCTCTTTCGATTTGCCTTATTATGGTTAAAGGATCGGGATAAGGCACAGGACGCTGTGCAGGACACCATGTACAAAGGGTTTATGCAACAGGATTATCTTGCCACCATCCAAAACCCAACCGGGTGGATGGTGAAGACCTTAAAGCATGAGGCCCTTCAGCAAATCAGAGAAGCAGGTAGATGGGGAGCACTGGAGGAGATTGGGGATTTGCCGTTGGAAGAAGTGGAGGCAGTTGATCTCAGCATGAAAACCAATATGGTATTCAAATTTATTGAGAAACTTCCTGAGCGACAAAAAGAAATTTTCTTCCTCAGAGAGGTAGAAGGGCTGACGCATAAGGAAATGGCTACTTATCTGGAACTGAACGAAGGACAGGTAAAGGTGGAATTGCACCGTGCTAGAAAAAAATTAAAATCATTTCTTGAGAATTATGGAAAATAAGCACAAGGATTTGTGGGAAAAATATTGGAAAGGTGAAACCTCAGTGGCGGAAGAAAAAAAACTTTTTCAGGCACTTGAGGAAGAGCCGGAGGATGGAGCACTAAAAGCCTTTTATTCGGGAATTCAATCCATACGGGAAGAGGGCCCAAATGGAATTCACTTGCCATTACGAAGCTTCCCTTGGCAAAAAATGGCAGCAGTAATGTTGGTTTTCCTAACAGTAGCCACTTGTTGGTGGGGCTTCCGAACCTATGAGGAGCAGCAAGAGGCCCAAGCTTATCGGCAAGTAGTGGAGGCCATGGGTAAAATCCAGATCAACCTCAAGAAAGGAACCAGCCACCTGGAAAGCATGGAAAAGATAAAATACCTCAATTCAGGTGCGAATTGGTATGAAAACGACAAAAACAACTAGCAATGAAAAAGACAATATTCTTGGCATTGTGCTTATTGCCCTGCTGGCTACAAGCACAGACAGAAGTGATAGAGCAGTTTTATGAGAAATACCGTCAGGATGAGCGTTTCTCTAGGGTATACATAAGCCCTAAATTAATGCAAATGGCCGGTGGATTTCTTAGTTCCAATATGGAGCAAGAGGATAAAGATGCCGAAAATCTCATGGAATTAATTACCAGAATCAAAGGGATTAGAATTCTCTCTGCCGAAAAAATTGGGGGCTTGAGTTTGTTTGATGAAGCCATGAGAGACTTGAAAAAGAACCTTTATGAAGAACTAATGGATGTGAGGGACAAGGATAGCTCCCTGAAGTTTATGGTCCGAGAAGAAGGGGGGAGAATCAAGGAATTGCTTATGGTATCGGGGTCTACCAGTGAATTTACCTTGATGAGCATGCTGGGGGATTTTACTTACCAAGACCTTAACATGCTTTCTGAAAACACCAATTTGCCGGGAATGGAAGAATATGGCCGGGCAAAGAAACAAAAATAAACAATCAACATTTAATTACAATAACATGAATCGATTAGCAATTGTAGCAATATTGACGCTCTTGATCGCACTTCCTGGCGCAGTGCATGCACAAAGTAAAAGCGTAGACCAACTGTACAAGCAATACAAGGGGCAGGAAAATTTCTTTCATTTGGACCTTGCCGGCAATTTTCTGGATTTTGCCAAAGGCTGGAATCTTGAAATAGAGGAGGCCAATCTTGATGCCATTACGGAAAGCATTGAAAGGGTAAAATTCTTTAAGTTGCCGGTGGGAGGCTCGCGTGCATTGGCAGATTTTCGCAAACTAAGCAAGGGCTTGGACAAGGAGCATTATGAGCTAATGATGGATGCCACTGACAAGGATAGCGGATTGTCCATCTATTCCAAAGGGAAGGATATGGTGGATGGATTGGTTTTGATGATACGCTCAGACAATGACAAAGAATTTATGGTCATAGAGCTGGAGGGTCGATTTGATCAAAAAACCTTGGCCAAAGTGGGCAAAGCCATTTAGTTTTCTTCAGGGCACAAATGATGGCTAAGTCTGCTTTTATGGAATAATAAGAGATGTTTTCCTCACATTGAAATCTATTATTCATTTAATTGTATCTGCTTATTGTTATAAATTATTTGAATAAATCGGTTTTTGGCATAGTTTTTCCTTGATAGTAGTTTGTATTTATAAAAACTACTATGACTATGAAGACACTTAATTATTTTCTCTTTATCGGGGCTGTATCCCTGGCAGTTGCCTGCGGACCCGGAGCCAATAATTCCGAGGAAAGTGCTACCGATAGACTAGAAATTACAGAAAACCAGATGGACAATATGGAAAGTGAAACCGATACTGCCGAGCAGACAGCCATGGCTGTACTCTCAGGAGCTAGTGGAAGTGAGGTTTCAGGGACGGCTACCTTTACGCAAACAGCCGAAGGAAAAGTTAAATTGGTGTTGTCAGTAAACAACTTGTCAACCGGAAAGCATGCTGTTCACTTGCATGAGAATGGAGATTGCAGTGCTGAAGATGCATCTTCTGCCGGCGGGCATTGGAACCCTGCGGATGATGAGCACGGTAAAAGGGGTGAAAATGAATTTCATGCCGGAGATATAGACAATTTGACCGTTGGAGAAGATGGCATAGGATCCTTGGTAATGGTGGTAGACGGATGGTCTATCGGTGACGGGGAAGATTCAGATATCCTAAACAAAGCGGTAATTATTCATGCAGAGGCTGATGACTTTACTTCCCAACCTTCCGGAGCCGCCGGATCAAGGGTGGCCTGTGGAGTAATACAGGAATCCACCTAATTCATGCTGTTTAAAATTAACCGAAAAGCAAGCAGAGCATAAAAAAGCTTGATGGCATTCGCCATTGGGCTTTTTTTATGTTCAATTGTCTAAGGAAGTCAAAGTCTCTTCCCAGCCAGGTGGCAAGAATAAAAACCTTAAAGATCAGCAGGCTGTTTTTTTATTCAACAATTAAAAGAGGAGGCTTACGCTTGGCCAATAAAATATTGCCCATAACTTAGGGGGAAGATTTGTGGATAAAAAAAGGCATTATGGAACATAAAATCAAGTCAATTCGGCCGTTTATTGGCGCCAAAGATTATAAGCTTTCCCGGCAATTTTATTCCGATCTGGGCTTTGCCGAAATCGTGCTTTCCAGCAAGATGTCCTACTTCAAATCCGGTACCTTTGGCTTCTACCTGCAGGATGCCTATGTCAAAGACTGGGTAGACAATACCATGGTCTTTATGGAAGTGGAAGACTTGGCCAAGCATCTGGAAAAAATAAAAACCCTCAACCTCCCTCAAAAGTATAGCGGCGTCCGCCTATCCGAAATCGTCACCAACGACTGGGGCAGCGAATATTTCCTACACGACCCTTCTGGGATTTTATGGCATATTGGGGCGTTTTTGGGGTAGGGGGTAATGAAATGACTGAATGACAAAAGAGTTTGGTGTAGTTATTTTCATTGGTTATAATGCTTACAAATGAATTTTTTTAATTCAAATTTACTTTACTCTCTCCCCTTTGGGGATGTGAAAAAGTAGTTGTTTTTATTTTAAATCCTTATTAATTGTTTTATGAAAAAGTATAAGGTATTATGAATCAAGGAATTTATGAAGAGTTGGTTACCCAGTTAGTTACTCAGAAAATAAATGAGTTAGATAAGGGTGATTTTTATATTAATAAAACCAATATTGATAAAATAGAAGCTTCAAGTTTACTGGCACAACATATTTCTCGGACAATTAAAAATGCACTTGAATTTGTGAAAGGTGATAAAGGGGGCGAAAGTAAGCTGGAAATTCAGATAAAGATAGCTAATAAAATTATTCTTCTTTTGAAAGAAGAGCTAAATAATGAGGATTTTGTCAAGGATTTAATCGAAGTAGAAGGCAAAATTTTAAAAGCTGTATTTTCTAGAGTAGACTCCCACTTTTCTGATCTGGATTTACGATTAAAAGAAATCACTCCCTATACTCGATTAATTCATAGCGAACTTTTTACAGGAGGGAATACTGGGTTGTCACTAGAAAGTGAATTGAAAAAAGAAATCTTATCATCTGATAGAATTGATCTATTGGTTTCCTTCATAAAATTCAAAGGGATAATAATTCTTGAAAAAGAATTAAAAGAATTTACCCAAAGAGGAGGTCAATTGAGAGTGATTACAACGACATATATGGGTGCCTCAGATTATAAGGCAATTCAATTATTGTCAAAATTAGAAAATACCCAAGTAAAAATTTCCTATAATACTGGAAATGAAAGGTTACATGCCAAAGCCTACTTGTTTTACAGAAATACGGGCTTTCATACTGGATACATCGGATCTTCTAATTTTTCACGATCGGCTCTTACTGATGGTTTAGAGTGGAATATTAAAGTCACAACAAAGGAGGTTTGTCATATAATTGATAAGTTTCAAAAGACATTTGATTCTTATTGGCAAAGTGAAGATTTTGAATTGTTTGATGATGAGTCAGGGAAGGAAAAACTTATATTAAATTTAACCCAGGGTAAAAATTCTCAAAATACCAACATCAATATTTCGTTTTTTGATGTTAAACCTTATCCTTTTCAGTCTGAGATATTAGAAAAACTGGAAGTTGAGAGGGCAGTTCATGGCCGTTATAGAAATTTAGTAGTTGCAGCTACCGGAACAGGAAAAACGGTGGTTTCAGCATTTGATTATGGAAAATTTAAAACAGAAAATAAGTCAAGTAAACTTTTATTTTTAGCCCATAGAGTTGAGATATTAACTCAATCACTTTCAACCTATAGAGGGATAGTTAGGGATAATAATTTTGGCGAGTTATGGGTTGGTGGTCAGGTTCCTAATAGTTTTGAACACGTTTTTGCATCAGTTCAAACTATCAATAATAGCTTAGATTCGATTAATTTATCTCCTGACTTTTATGACTATATTGTAATAGACGAATGTCATCACCTCACAGCAAAAACCTATAGAGGGATAATCAATTATTTTAAACCCAAAGTACTTTTAGGTTTAACGGCCACTCCTGAACGTATGGATGGTGGGGATATTCAAGAAGATTTTCATAACCGAATAGCCGCTGAAATAAGACTCCCTGCGGCATTAAATAGAAAATTATTGTGTCCATTCCAATATTTTGGAATCACAGATAATATTGATTTATCGAATGTTGCATGGGAAAAAGGGAAATATAGAGTAAGTGAGTTGACTAATATTTATACTTCCTCCGATAGAAGAGTTAAGGATATAATTAATTCATTGGAACATTATACAAAAGATTTAAACAACGTTAGAGCCATTGGATTTTGTGTGTCTATAGAACATGCGGAGTTTATGGCTCAAAAATTTTCATTAGCAGGGTTAAAAGCGGATTTCCTTACAAGCAGAAATAACCAGAATAGAGATGTTCTAAGACACCAACTTTTGAACAAAGAAATTAACTACTTGTTTGTGGTTGATATATTTAATGAAGGGGTGGATATTCCTGAAATTGATACAGTATTGTTTTTGAGACCTACTGAAAGTTTGACGCTATTTCTTCAACAATTAGGTAGAGGCTTACGCCTATCAAATGATAAGGAATGTTTAACGGTTTTAGATTTTGTTGGAAATTCCAGGCCAGAATACAATTTTGAGAATAAGTTTCGAGCATTAATTGGTAAAACTTCGACATCAGTTATCAAAGAAATTGAAGAAAATTTTCCGCATTTGCCCTTAGGGTGTTCAGTCAATTTAGAAAGGAAAGCTAAAGAAATAATTTTAAAGAACATATCTGCCGCAACTTCTTTGAACAGGTTACAACTAATACTAAAAATCCAAAATTTCAGGCATCAAACTTCACTTCCACTAAACCTTAAAAACTTTTTAGAATTTTATAATATCCCTCTCCAATCTATATATAAGCGAGGTGGTTGGAATCGGCTTTGCCAAATAGCAGGTGTGGTAGAAGAATTTGATGATTTAAATGAAAAGCAGATAGTCAGTGCTATTTGGAATAAGTGGTTATCCACAAAATCCACGAGCTATTTTAAATTTATTCTCGATTTAGCGACAAATAATTTTCAGGTAAATCCTGAAGAAATGACAAAAGAAAAGCATCTCATGTTATTGATGTTGCACTATGATATTTGGCAAAAAGAAGGTGGTTTTAATTCTCTTCGAGATAGCATTAGTGAAATTGGGAAAAACAAAGTACTATTGGGTGAAATCATTGAAGTACTCGAATTCTTAATTGACCAAATAGATTTTAAGGAGTTAAATATTAACTTACCTTATAAACAGCCTCTTAAAGTTCATTCAAGGTATACTAGAGACCAAATTTTAGCAGGGTTTGGATTAAGTACTTTTGATAAAAAGTCTTCAAGCAGAGAAGGTGTGGCTCTAAACCCAAAACTTAATACCGAATTACTTTTTATAAATCTGATTAAATCAGATGAAAACTTCTCATCAACCACAATGTACGATGATTACGCAATTAATGAATTATTATTCCACTGGCAATCCCAAAATTCAGCAGGACCTGAGACTACTAAAGGTTTGTCCTACATTAAACACCGTGAAAATAACAGGCGAATCCTTTTATTAGTACGAGAAAAAGTAAAAGATGAATATGGAAATACCATGGGATACGTTTTTGTAGGGGAAGGTAATTTAATGGATCATTATGGGTCAAAACCAATGAATGTGAAGTGGGAATTGAGCGAACCCTTGCCACATTATTTATGGAAAGACGCTGCTAAGCTACGGGTTGGGTGAAAGGTTTTTATTTTAACTAGGTTACTCTTCGGAAATAGTTTTTCAAAAAGCCCTACATTTAACAGGCTTATAAAAAATAATTCCCATTTCTTTCCCAATTCTCAAAGCACCTTTAGGCCGTGAAAATTTTAGTTATTGAAGACGAAATAGACTTACAACAGAGTATAAAGGAATCTTTGGTAAAAGAAGATTACCTCGTGGAAACGGCCTCTGACTATCATTCGGCCATTGAGAAAGTATTTGTCTACCAATACGACTGTATTCTATTGGACATTATGCTGCCCCATGGGAGTGGTTTGGATATTCTGGACGAACTGAAGCAGGCGGGGAAAACGGAAAATATCATCATTATTTCAGCCAGAAATTCTCTGGATGACAAGCTTAAAGGCCTGGAGCTTGGGGCAGACGATTACCTGACCAAACCTTTTCACTTGGCTGAACTTAATGCAAGGGTAAAGGCAGTGCTAAGAAGGAAAAACCTAGCGGGTGAAAATGGCATTGCTTTTAAAAACACCCGGCTGGATATCAGCGAACGATTGGTTTTTGTGAATGGCCAGAATATTTCTCTCAACCGAAAAGAATTTGATATCCTCTATTATTTTTTACTCAATAAAAAGCGATTGGTGACCAAAACCGGATTGGCCGAACATGTCTGGGGTGACAATTCAGACCAAGCCGATAACCTGGACTTTGTGTATTACCAAATCAAAAACCTTCGTAAAAAATTGCAGGACGCTCAGGCTGAAATAGAAATAGAATCCGTATACGGGATAGGCTATAAACTTATGGAAAAATGAAGCTCCTCAACCAGTCTCTGAAATACCTGTCTATTTCCATCTTGGGAATTGTTACTGTTTGGTCAGTGGTATTTTATATGAATATGCTTAATGAAATCAAAAGCAGTATTGACGAAGGACTGGAAAACTACAAGCGCTTAATTATACAGAATGCTCAGGTGGATGCTACCATATTGACCAAAACGTATTTCGACGAAAGTTTCTTTACCCTCCGCAAAATAGCTGCTGAAGAAGCCCTCAAAATGAGGGATAGCTATATTGACACGGAAATCTACATGCAGGATGCAGATGACCAGGCTCCCGAGCCGGAACCGGTAAGGATGTTGACGACGGCCTTTGAATACAATGGGCAATACTACGAGCTCAAAGTGGCCAATTCAATGGTGGAGGAAGACGATCTGATAAACGAGCTCTTTTGGGATGTAGTTTGGCTTTACATACTCCTTATTGCAGGCATAATGGTAGTCAATAATATTGTACTGAAAAAGTTGTGGAAGCCTTTTTATGATTTTCTAAAGGAACTGAAAAATTACCGCCTTGGAAGTACCCAGAAGCTTCCTGAAACAAATACCCAAACTAGAGAATTTTTGGATTTACAACAGGCTGTCAATACCCTCTTGCAGCACAGCTTGGCCGCATTTGAACAACAAAAGGAGTTTATAGGCAATGCCTCCCATGAGTTACAAACCCCACTGGCCATGGTGACAAATAAACTTGAACTGCTTCTGGAAAGCAGTGATTTAAAACAGGCTGAAGCTGAAAAGATTGCCGCGATTTTTCAGATCATTGAAAGACTTGTTCGCCTAAATCAATCTTTGCTCCTGCTTTCCAAGATTGACAACAAACAGTTTTTTGACAACCAGCAGGTATCTATAAATGAAGTTGTGCAGCAAAATCGGTTAGAGCTGGAAGAGCTGGCATCATTCAAACCCTTAAATATTACTGTCACTGAGTTAGAAGTATTAAAGGTAACTATCGACCCCACCCTGGCCGACATCCTTGTGGCCAACCTGCTTAAGAATGCCCTTTTCCACAATATTAAAAATGGAAGGGTGAACATAAGCTTGTCAAAAGATAGTCTCCGCTTATGTAATACGGGCGTTTCCCAGCCTTTGGAAAGCGAAAAACTTTTCAGCCGTTTTCACAAAACAGACTCTCGATCTAGCGGTACAGGCTTAGGTCTTTCTATTGTTAAAGCCATTGCTGACTTGTACGGTTTTACCATAGCTTACCATTTTGAAAAGGGGGAGCATGTCTTTGAAGTTAAATTTTCTTCTCTCTAATTTCTCTTGTCTTAGGATTCCCAAATCTTTCCAAAATTGTCTTTTTTCTTTGTCGTAAATCAAAATTAAGACAACATGAAAAAGCAACTATTAATAATCGGCGCATTTAGCTTATTTGGGTTTACCCAAGCTCAGGACATCTCTCAAGACCAGGTTCCCTCCATAATATTGAATCAATTCAAGGCTGATTATGCAAAAGCATCAGACATAGAATGGGAAAAGGAGGGAGAATTTTACAGTGTGGAATTTGAAACCGGTTGGAATGTGGACCATGAAATCTGGTACAATGCCGGCGGAGATTTGGTAAAACACAAAGAGGATATTCCTACCAAGGAATTACCACTACGGGTAAAAGAAAAGATAAAAGAAGAGTTTAGCAATTATAGCATTGATGATTTGGAGCGCATTTCTGAAGAGGGAAAGGTGGTTTATAAAATGGAACTTAATTCCATATGGAAGCAAGATTGGGAGATCGTAATAGATGCTGCAGGAAGTATACTTAATAAAGTGGCGGACTAATGCTAAAAAAAATGATTGTATTGGTGTTGTTATTGACAGGCACCAAAGCTTTTGCTCAGGAAGAAAACAATGGTGGCGATAGATGGTATGATAAAATCCATTTTGGAGGATACATGCAGGTGCGATACAATAAATTGCTGGAAACCAATCCTAATCTTGGTTGTGAACAATGCGATGAATATTGGGGTGGAGCGGGTGGTGGTCTTTCTTTGCGAAGGGTTAGATTTAAGTTTTATGGCCAAATTAGCCCGAGGGTTTTCATGTACATCCAACCGGATCTTTCCAAATCTGTAGGTGAATCCATCCATGTGGCCCGAATCAAAGATGCATATTTGGACGTAGGGCTAGATGCTGACAATGAATTTAGGGTTAGAATTGGTCAAAGTAAGGTGCCATTTGGCTTTGAAAACATGCAGTCCAGTAGTACTCGCCTGCCTTTGGATAGAAACGATGCCATCAACAGTGGGGTAAAGGATGAACGGGATGTGGGTGTGTTTTTGTATTGGGCGAGTAAAGAAAAGCGTACACTGATGAAGGAGCTCAAATCCTACAAGCATTCAGGAGATTTCGGTGTTTTTGCCTTGGGGTTTTACAATGGGCAAACTGCTAATCATCCGGATCTAAACAATGAATTTCACCTGGTCTCCAGATTTTCCTATCCTATTGAAATAGGCAATCAAGTTGTAGAGCCTGGAATTCAGGCTTATTCCGGAAAGTATGTGATTACTGAGCATAGTCCTGAAATTAAAGTCAATACAGACGGGTATTTGGACCAAAGGGCAGCTCTATCCTTCCTGCTTTACCCCAAGCCATTTGGTATTCAGGCCGAGTACAATGTAGGTAGAGGTCCGGAGTATGATCATGCCAGCAATTCAATAAAAGTGAAGCACTTGGAGGGGGGATATGCTACCCTTTCTTATATGGTAAATAGAGGAGAAACCTTGTTTACCCCATTTGTTCGTTTTCAGTATTATGATGGAGGAAAAAAACATGAGTTGGATGCACGAAGTTATACCGTAAAGGACACAGAAATTGGCATAGAATGGAGTCCTTTTGACCATTTTGAGTTGGTAGCTGAATATGCTATTTCTGATCGAAGGTATGAAGATTATGAGTTACAGGACAACCACCAAACCGGAAGCCTGATGCGCTTTCAGGCACAGTTGAAGTTTTGAATTGGAAAAATACTGCTTCTATTTTTGATTTAAGGTTTTACCCACTAAATTAAATTCATCAACACCTTAAACACAACGATGGAATCGATGGATGGAAGTTTTTCTTATTACCAAAAGCTAATTCAAGCGGGAGATATTGCGAGAGTTTACAAGAGCTTAATTGCGTATATGCTTTCCCTTAGGACTTATTTCAAGATTAACCACCAAGAATTCATTGTGGGTAGTTTTTATCAAGGAGCAATGGACTTCACCTATTTTTCGCTGAGTACAAAGGAGTTAAAAGCAAAGAAATTAAAGTTGGTTATCATTTTTAATCATCAAGAGGCAAGTTTCGAAATTTGGTTGGCAGGGCAAAACAAAAAAGTTCAAAGCCATTACTCAGGATTAATTGCTGACAGGGAAATGGGGGCTCATTACAGGGCATCTACCCATCCCCATTCCATTTTGGAATGGGTGGTTTTAAAAAATCCGGATTTTAATGAAACGGATACAGTCACCACTAAAATGGAACAAAGTGTAAAAGTATTTTTGAAGGACTTGAGCAAAAATGGCGACCAATAAAAAGTAAGGCTGTTGTAAAATTTGGGACGGGTAGTAGCTCATTCATTATTCGGCACAAGCTGCAGTAAATAATGTGGCCCTTTTTTTTTTGGATAAAATTTATCAAATTAAAGTCAGTGGTGTATGTCACCCTTTCAGCGCTTGAAGGGTAGGAATTGGACTTTATCACACAGGGCTGCCACCCTGTGCTGATATATATCGCCCTTTCAGGGCTTAGGAATGGATAATCTGGAAAAATTGGAGCCCTGACTGGGCGGTGTAAAATAGGGATGGTTGTCAGCCCATCCACAATCGGCGAAAACGAAACCTCAAAGCCCTGTATTCTAAGATTAAAGCAAGTGGAATAGTACAATTTTTA
>TARA_R110000868_G_scaffold107263_4_pt1 | contig 67783 bp, 63 predicted proteins | sample TARA_R110000868 | Tara Oceans TARA_R110000868 (sample SAMEA4397489) | marine metagenome | biome: Polar Biome; feature: [SRF] surface water layer (ENVO:00010504); material: water (ENVO:00002006), including particulate matter (ENVO:01000060) such as... | depth 5 m | reverse complement strand
GATCGCGGCGAGCGGCGGTACCCAGCCGGATTCGCCGGCCCAGGCAGCGCCGCCGAACATCAGGGTCGAACCGGCAAAGGCCCAGAGACCGAAAATGATCAGCGGCTTGCGGCCGCGACGGTCGGACAGGGCGCCCCAGATCGGTGTCATGGTCATGAACAGCGTTGCCGAGACGGTATAAATCGCCCCGACCCAATATTCCGGCACCGCCAATTGCCGCGCCAGCGGCGGCAGGATGGCGAACAGCATGTTATTGCCGATCCCGGTTGCCATCAGGCACAGGAAGAGCAGGCGGAAGGCAGCGGTGCGCTGTTTCGGGCCGGACGGGTTGGTGGGATCATAGAGCGGGATCATCGGGCTAGATGTAGACGGCGCCGCTGGCCGGGTCCAATCTCAAACACGGAGGTCGGGTATGTCTTTTCGCAGAATGGATCTGGTCGCATTGCCCGATACGGCACGCGGATTTGTCGATGCACACATCGGAGACGAGGGTTCCCTGTCCTGCCTGCTCGTCCAGCAGGCGGCGCGCTGGAAGTCGTTCGGAATCCTGCCGCCCGGCACGGAGGCTGAACGGGCCGGGGAATATGAGGGAGGCGCGCTGTTCGGGTTGCCTGAAGCTAGGTTGGATTGGGAGCCGATTGAATCGGGCGATGCCTGCGCTGCGCTCGTGGCCTATTTGCGCGACCTGCCCCGAACCAGCCCGGGTTGGCTCATTGCTGAAGCGCTTTGGATGAAAGCTTCCGATTTCGGCTCGCGCGATATCGAGTTGGGCGGCTATGTGGTCGAGCCAACATTCTATTTTCCGATTTCATCGGAGAGGATTCTGCACGACCCGGAATTTTCGCCGGCCAAGTTCAGCGTGTCGCTCTACAGCTGGTTTGCCTATATTCCTTGCTCGAACAGTGAGGAGCTGGACTTGAGCGACCTATCGACCCTCGCGCGGCGAGCGACTCGTCGGATTGTTTGTGCCTATGACTTCGAAAGTTACATTATCGAGGAACGTGTTCCGTAAACCTCCCGATAACCCTTATTCAACCGGACATTAAGCTTAACGCGTCATAGTGCTCTCAATCGGGCGGCATAAATGTCCGGATGTGGAACAGGTGGATGGGTTTATGTTTCAGCTAATCGGCATTGTGGTCGTGTTTGCGACCGTGTTTGGCGGCTATGCGATCGCGGGCGGGCATTTCGACGTCATCCTGCACGCTCTGCCACACGAAATGATTGTGATCGGCGGCTCGGCTGTCGGCGCTTTCCTGATCGGCAACAAGCCGAAAGTGGTGACGAAGACGGTCGGCGATCTCGCCAAGATTGTCACGGGCCCCAAATGGAAGGGCTCGGATTATACCGATTTGCTCTCCCTGCTCTTCCTGCTGACCAAGATGATGAAGACCAAGGGCGTGATCGCGCTCGAGTCCCATATCGAAAATCCTGCGGAAAGCTCGATCTTCAAGCGCTATCCGCGGATCATGAAGGACCACTTCGCGACCGATTTCATCTGCGACACGCTGCGCATGATGACCATGAATCTTGAAGACCCGCATCAGGTCGAAGATCACATGGAAAAACAGCTGGAGAAACACCATCACGAGGCGGCCGGACCCGCGCACGCGCTGCAGTCCATGGCCGACGCCCTGCCGGCACTCGGTATCGTCGCCGCCGTGCTCGGCGTTATCAAGACCATGGGTTCGATCGACAGCCCGCCTTCCATCCTCGGCGCCATGATCGGCGGCGCGCTGGTCGGAACCTTTATGGGCGTGTTCCTCGCCTATGGTTTCGTCGGTCCCTTCGCCGCCTATCTGACGGCCGTCTATGACGAGGAAGCCCAGTTCTACAAGATCATCCAGTCGGTCCTGGTCGCTCACCTGCACGGCAATGCCGCCCAGATCTCGGTCGAGATCGGTCGCGGCGGCGTACCGAGCAAGATGCAGCCCTCATTCCTGGCGATGGAAAAGGCCCTCGACGAAATTCCTGCCGAAGTCGGTTAGGGCTTTCCTCCACTCGTTCCGAATTCAGGCGCGCGGCTCTCAGGGCCGCGCGCTTTTTCGTTTGGGGGAGGGCTCTATCGCAGCGCGAAAATCGAATTGATGACGGTCAGGAAACGCATGGCGGGCTCCTAGGGTTCGACCATTGTGTAGTGGTGATGGCTGCGAAAACCGGCACCGTCCCAGTAGAGGCTGTAGGCGGACTTCTCGATCCGCTCGATGGTGAGGACGTCGCCTGGTCCATCGGGCAGGCCTGTCTCACCGGTATATTGCGTCAGCGCGGCGCGCGGTCCCACACTCCAGGCCTCGACCTGGTTGAAATAGCCCGGCGTCAGATCACTGCCCGGCGGCACCGCATCGACGCCATGGACGGAGGTCCAGGTGCCGGCGCGGCAGATGGCGATGCCGTGCTGACCATCGGCTTCGCGCACAATCGGGACCGCGTAATCATGTGCGTCGTCGCCGTCGAAATCTCCGCCCAACAGGCGCGGCATCACCCAGGCTTCGGGGCGATAAGCGAGATCAAGTCCGCACGTGCGGATCAGCTCCAATTCCTCGTCGATATAGACGGGGCTCATCAGATTCGCCTCGCGGACCTGCTCCTCCTCGGTCTTGGGGATCAGCACACAGGCGTTGAAATTGAGATAGACCATGCGCGCCCGCTCGCCCGGGTCGAGATCGGCGAGGCCATAATCGACGATGTTGAGCCAGCCAAGGCCCAGGCCCCGGAAGGCACCGCCACGCGGATCATTCAGCATGAAGCGGCGTTCCGTCTGCGGCGCGTTGACATCGCCCTGATTGGGGCCGGTATTGGCCGCATTGCGAAAATGCCAGCCATAGAGCAAACGCGGATTGGTATCGGCGTGAATCGGCAAGGTGGCGAGGGCGAGATTATAGCCGGTTTCGTCCAGCACATTGATGTCCCAGCCGTGCGGTGCGGGGCTCAACTGGAAGGTCCAGCCATGGCCCAGATCGGCGCTATACTGGCGCTGCCCGGCCACTTCGCCGCTGACCGGCGCGGCGTAATGTGTTTCCGATGGCGTGCAATTTTCGGCGTGGGCGATGCCCGGCAACAGGACAGCGAGACAGCCGGCCAGCAAGCAGATCAGTCGGTCGGACATGGCGAGTTCCCGTCTTCTGTTGTGTCGCCTCCGGGCGGGAGGCATGCCGGCTCTACCGCTTCGGTGCTGGCGCGGGGCGGCTGAAGGCCGCGGATTTCCGCGTTGCGATCGGCCTCGGCATTGCGGATCGCAAGGGTCAGGCCGGCAGCGAGCAGGAGGCAGACCGCCAATCCTGCCAGGGCTGAAAGGCGGAGCGCTTTCATCGGCATTTTCACGGCCGCGAAGATTGCAAGGGCCAGCGCAATCAGCGCGGCCAGCAGGCCATAACCCATCGCCTCGGCCGGTGCAGCGAGTCCCTGACCGGCCGGGACGAGAAAATGGCCGCCCAGATAAGTCCCGGCTGAAAAGGCCAGCGCCATCACAGCGAGAACAAAGGGGAGGCTGAGCAGGAAGCGGGTCAGCGGACGTCTGCGGCGGCGCAACATGGCGCGCCCCTAATTCATCGCCGTGATCGACAGTGTCGTGTCGTCGCCATTGGGGATCAGGTTGAGCGAGACCGAGCGCGATCCCTTCTCGAAACGCAACATCTGGCCCGGTCCGTTTGGTGCGTTGGCGGCTTCCGTCCAGCCCAGGGCCGTCATCTCACGCGAATAGAAGGCCGCGACATCCGCCGGAGATCCATCGGCCATTGCGGCAAGAGTGTAGCCCATATTCGGGATCGTGCTGGCGCCATAGATATTAAGGCCGGGGTAATGCGCCACATCGTCAGGAAAGCCCGCGGGCAGATTGAGATTGGCGCCGGCCTGCGCGTGCATGCCGCCGCTATTCTGTTCCATCACAACCATTTGCTCATCGCCGCCGTTCTGCCCGGCACTGCTGGCCGCGTCCTGGGGCGTGGTATCGCCGCCGCAGGCCGCAAGCGGGGCGGCGAGGAGGGTGATGGGCAGTACTAAACGCACAAGTCTCGTCATGACAAAATCCTTCGTTCTGGCCGCAACTGGACCGCACGGCGAATGGACAGGTCTGACCTGATGAGCGGGGCGAAGCCGCTCAACCCGGTCATATCACCCGATCAATAGCGGGTGGTCGGGATAACAAGCGTGACGATGGCCACGCTATACGCCGGGACCGGATTGGAAAAGGGCTTGGGAAAATTTTACGTTGCACCCGGTTCGCCATGCCGCTGCCGGCTGACATGGGATATTCGGCGATGCGGGTGCATCCGTTGCCCCACCACGGGGCCTGGCGCCTTAACTACCGTCCCGGAGGCGGCGGCAAGGCGGCGCGCAATTCGCTCTCGGTGATGCCCAACCGGGCAGCGGCAGCGGCCAGGTCGGGACGTCCGCCGCGCGGATCTCCCAGGGCCTCCATCAGTTGTTGCGGGGTAATGCCCAGCGAGGTCGCGGCCTCGTCAAAACCGGGAGGAGGCCCGCCGGGGCCGCCGCCGCGTGGGCCGCCAGGGCCGCCATTCATCGGGCCACCAATCCCCGGACGGGGCGGTTCATTGCGGCCGTCCTGACCGGCGCGCGTCGCCCCGATGCCAGCCGTGGCGGTCGTTGAGAAATTATTGCGGGCCTGAACCCCGACAAGGCAGGCCGGCAGGTTCGGGAAGTCTTGTGAGGCGTGATAATGATAGGTCTCGCCCCTCACCGTCAGGCCGACATGGCCGTTGCAATCATCGAGATCGGTGGCGAGGGCACCGTCAGCCTCGGTGCTGCCGAACATCGGAAAACCGTCGAAGGCATAGCCGAATTGGGCCGAACTATCCTGGGGCAGCGCGCATTGGGCGGCGACGTCTGCGCCCTCGAACACGGTATCGATATCGCTCGCCGTCGCATGCCAGTGATACCAGCCGCCGGGATCGATATGGCCACCGCAGGTGTCGAGCGCCGGCATATGGCCGGTCTGCTGGATGCTCGGGGCGTCGGAGAAGATCGGCACGCCGTCAAGCGCCACGCCGACCTTGCCCACCACGCCGAGAATGGTTGGCTGATCGGCCATTACCGGATTGACTGGCAGCAGCATGGTGATGGTGACGCTCTCGTCGGGCGAGACATTGATGCAGGCATGGTCGACGCTCGGCCGCTGTGTCGCAATATCGACGACATGCACCGTGCCGTCATCGTCGAAGAAGCGGTAGCCGAGCGAATCGAGCATGCGCAGGAAGGCGGCATCGACGCGGTAGAGCTGGCCGTTCTCGCCGGTCCAGTCCCAGATGCCGCCGACATCATCGAGCGTCGCCGGGCAGAAGGGACCGATCTCCAGACCCTCGGGCAGATAGTGGACCGTGATCTGGTTGCAGCTCGCGGCGGCGCCGTTTTCGAGGGTGCAGTCGATGATGACCGGTTCGACCGCGAAAATGTTTTCGTCAAACGCCGTCATATCCGGGTGCGCGGCGGCCAGGCCGGGTAGCAGCAAGACGCTCGCCAGGCTGAGGGCGAAGGCGGCGCGGCTCGGATAGGGCATGGTCATTCCTCTTGGTGTCGGAGTCGCGGTCGTGATGCGCAAGCGGTGAACGAACACTCTCCACTGAGGCTCGCAGATATTATACGTGACAGGCGGCGACTTCCGTCTCTTGGCCGCTGCACGCCTTTGCACCCAAGGACTGTCCCCGCGCGCCCTGCGGCGCTAGAACAACGCCATGAAAATCAGCGAAACCGATCTGCTTGTCGTGCCCGGTCTGGGTAATGCCTCTCCCGATGACTGGCAGGGTCGCTGGCTGACGCGGATGCCGACGGCGCGGCGTGTGGAGCAAACCGACTGGCACAAGCCGCAGCGCGAGGCCTGGGTTGATGCCCTGGTCGCGGCTGTGGCCGAAGCGACGAAGCCGGTCGTGCTGGTCGCCCATTCGGTCGGCATTCTCACCCTCGCCCATGCGGCGCACCTGCTGGATAAAAGCAAGGTGGCGGGGGCCTTCATGGTCGGTGTTTCCGATTGGGAACGACCGGAAATGGCGGAGAAGTTTGGCGATCATGGCTTTGATCCGGTGCCGCATGAGCCGTTCGGCTTTCCCGCCGTCCTCCTGGCCAGCTCCAATGACCCGACTTGCGATGTCGAGCGCGCCGAAACCTGGGCCAAGGCCTGGGGCGCACGCTTTGTCGTCGTCGGCGATATGGGCCATTTCAACGCCGCCAGCGGTCATGGACCCTGGCCGGAAGGCATGCTCGCCTTCGCCAAATTCATCGCGGCGCTCAACCCGCCATCGCCATGAGTGAGGACGGGCTGTATTGCCAGCCGCCGCAGCTGGACTGGTCGCAACCCTCCGGGCCGCGCGCGCCGGATTATGGCGATATCTATTTCTCCGCCGAGGACGGGCTGGAAGAGACACGCGCCGTGTTTCTGCAAGGCTGCGATCTGCCGCGCGACTGGCAGGGCAAGCCGGTTTATGTCGTTGGCGAACTGGGCTTCGGGACCGGGCTCAATGCCCTGGCGTTATGGGACTTATGGCGCCGCGAGGGGCCGGGCACGGGCTGGCTCCACTTCGTCAGCATCGAGAAGCACCCGCTTCGCCGCGAGGATGCCGCGCGCGCCTTCGCCGCCTGGCCCTCGCTGGCCGGACTGAGCGATCAATTGCTGGCGCAATGGCCCTCGGCCCTCAAGGGCGCGCACCGTCTGACCTTCCCGGATGACCGCTTCTCCATCACCCTGTTTCAGGACGAGGCCGAACTCGCACTGGGCCAGATAGAAGCGCAGGTGGATGCCTGGTTCCTCGATGGTTTCGCGCCGGATCGCAATGAAGCGATGTGGTCGCAAACCGTGTTCGATCACCTTGGACGCCTGTCCCGCCCCGGTACCCGGGTCGCGACCTTCACCGTGGCTGGCGCGGTGCGGCGCGGATTGCAGCAGGCCGGGTTCGCGGTCGAAAAACGTCCCGGCTTTGGCCGCAAGCGCCAACGTCTTGAAGCGATTTATGCCGGCGCCGCAACACCGCCTGAGATCTCACCGGTGGAGCGGACCATACCCTGCGCCGGACGGGTTGCGATCATCGGGGCCGGTATCGCCGGTGCCAGCCTGGCGCTCGCCTTCCGTCGCCGGGGCCGCGAGGTCGTCGTGGTCGATGCGGCGGGGCCAGCGGGCGGGGCATCGGGCGCTCCGGCCGGTCTGTTGACGCCGCGCCTGGAACGCACCGACCGGCCGCATGTCCGCGCCACACTCGCCGCCTTTGAATTTGCCCGCCGCACCTATGGCGGGCTCGAGGGCTTCTATCCCGAGGGTGTGTTGCGCTTGCCCCGCGACGAAGATGATCGCGAACGTCTGGCCTTGATCGCGAGCCGGATGGATGCCGACCATGTCTGGGATGGCGAAAGCCTGTGGCAGCCGCAGGCCGCTCGCTTCGAGCCACGACGGCTGGTGGAGCAATTGCTCGCCGACACGCCGCTGATCCGGGCGCGGATCGACCGGATCGAGGAGAGCGAAACCGGGGTGCGTCTGTTCGATGCCGATGGCAGCATGGTGGTCGAGGCTGATCTCGTCATTCATGCCAATGGCTGGGGCGCCAGCGGCGTGTTTGATGCGCTCGACGCCAATGCCGGCCAGCTCGCCGTGATCGAGGGCGTGCCGCCAGCAAGCCCTGTGGTCTGGGGCGGCTATGTCTGCGCAGCGCCGGGTCGCGGGGTGATGCTGGGCACGACGCATGTGCGCGGCGAGGATGCTGGTCCGGAAGGAAGCGCTGTCGCCGGTCTGCGAGCCGAACTCGCCTTGCATCGCCCGCAAATCGCAGCCGGGCTCGGGGCGGAGGTTCTGCAGACCTGGGCAGGTGTCCGGGCGGTGACCGCCGATCAATTGCCGGTCAGCGGACCACTGCCGGGCGATGATTTCACGGCCAGATGGCTGCAATACTCCACGGGTCGCTTGCCGCGGATCAAGCCGGGCCCGCCAGGCCCGTGCCGGCAATTCATCCTGTCGGGGTTCGGCTCGCGCGGCTTTGCCCACGCCCCGCTTCTGGCCGAGGCGCTGGCCAGCGATCTCAGCGGTGAACCGGGGGCGCTGGAGCGTGCGGGCCGCGAGTGCCTGCAATCGACCCGCTTCGCCTGGCGCCGGCTCAAGCGCAGCCATTAGAGCCCGATTTTCAGAGTCTCCTGACCGCTGGCGCCATAGCGCAATTCGATCACCGGGCATTCCGAACTCATACAGGCGACGTCAAGATTGAGGTCGAGCGAATTGGTCCGGTCATAGGTGATCGCGATGGGCCCGATGGCCACCGCAACAGGAATTCCGGCCGCCATTGGTACGGCGATCGGCGTGCTGGCCAGGGCAGCCAGTGCGACGCTGATGAGGATTGGTTTGACGATCATCTCGCATGTCCCGCGTTTGCTCTCAGGATAGGGATGCCGCTGGAGTGCCGATTGGATGCATCGGCCCTGATTTTGCGGCCCGGGATTTGCAGAATTTATCCCAGAGACTTCGCTTGTGACGCGAAACGGGACATGAAACCGATGAATCAAATGGCTGACATCACCCAAACCAAGGACCGGCGCTCCGGTTCGCGCCATGTCTGGTTTCTCAATTCCGCCTTCGACAAGATCGGCACGGATATCGCCCTGCGGCGGATCAGTGAGCGTGATCCCAAGAAATCATTCGCTTTCGTCGTGACCCCGAATGTCGATCATCTGGTGCGGCTTGAGACGGATACCGTGCTGGCGACGCTGTATGCGCAGGCCTGGATGACGGTGTGCGACAGCCGAGTGCTTGAATTGATCGGCCGTTTCTCCGGTGAACGCATTGATGTCACGCCGGGCTCCGATTTGACGGCGCGCCTGTTCGATCATGTGATCGATCCGAACGAGACCGTCACGGTGATCGGCGCCTCGAAATCGGTCATCGACGCCGTCACGGCACGCTATGGTCTGACCGATGTGCGCTGGCACGAACCGCCCATGGGGCTGCGCCATAATCGTGAGGCGCTGGAAGATTGCGCCCGCTTCGTCGCCGAGAACCCGGCCCGTTTCATCTTCATGTGTGTCGGCTCGCCGCAGCAGGAGCTGGTGGCCGAGGCTTGTCTCGATCGCGGGGATTGCGTCGGGCTGGGCCTGTGCGTTGGCGCTTCGCTCGATTTCCTCGGCGGCAAGACCGAGCGCGCTCCAGGCTGGATGCAGCGCTCGAGGCTGGAATGGCTGCACCGTCTGGCGTCGGAACCGCGCCGGATGTGGCGCCGTTATCTGGTCGACGGACCGAAAGTGTTTCTGCTCTGGCTGCGCTGGCGCAAGACCCAGCGTGAGCTGCTGGCGCTGGAAAAGGCGCTTTCCGATCCGGCCAAGGCTCGCGAGCGGGCGCTGCACCAGCGTATCCGTGCGCTCGAAGGCCTGCTCCAGGCCCCCAAACCCGAATAGCATACTGACCCGATTGTCTTCCCCGCCGCGCTCGCCTAGTCTTTGGCGCGTGATGGTTCCCTCACGGGATTAATCGGGAAGCCGGTACGGTGGCAACACCCAGTCCGGCGCTGTGCCCGCAGCCGTAGGCGGTGAGCGGCGATGCAATCAGCCACTGGGGTGAAATCCGGGAAGGCGCATCGTTCGTGACGACCCGCAAGCCGGAAGACCTGCCATCACCGTCGTCTGTCCGCTCGTGCGGTGTTACACGAGACTGACGCGGTTTTTCCGTTCTCTGACGACTCCTGCCAATTGCGCCGGCGTCGTTGCACGCCGGCTCCAAAGCTCTGGAGACGTGCATGCCTGGAAGATTCTATTCCCGATTATTGTGTGCCACTGCGTTACTGGCCGTTCCGGCTGCGGCGTCGGCGCAGGACACGATCTACGTCACCGCCGCCCGCACCTCGCTCGCGCCCGAAGATGCGACGGTGAGCATTTCCGTGCTCGATAGTGACATGATCGAGGCGCGCGGTTCGGTATTCGTTGCCGATATCCTGCGCGCTGTGCCCGGTCTCGCCGTGTCGCGCTCGGGTACGGCCGGTGCGCTGACCCAGATCCGGGCGCGCGGCTCGGAAGCCAATCATGTCCTGGTCCTGATCGACGGGGTCGAAGCGGCAAGCCCGTTCACCGGCGAGGCCGATTTCGCGCATCTCGCCTTTGACGATCTCGGCTCGATCGAGGTCGCACGCGGTGAGCAATCGGCCCTGTGGGGCGCCGATGCGATTGGCGGCGTGATTTCCCTGCGATCGGCGATGCCGGAGCAGGGCCGCGAGGCTTCGCTGCGGTTTGAAGCCGGCTCCTTCGGGACAACGCGGTTGAGTGCCCGCCTCGGCAAGGCGCTGGAACGGGGCTATCTGGCTGCGGGCATTGGCGCATTCGAGACCGACGGGATTGATGTCTCGGGCCTGGATGGCGAGCGAGACGGATACTCGAACCGGTCTGCCAATCTGCTGGCCGGCCATGCGTGGGGCCCCGGTCTTCGCATCGACGCTGCCTTGCGCTGGGTGGGCTACCAGACGGATTCCGATGCCGACACCGATTATGATGGCTTGCTCGACAACACGGATGACCGGCGCACCGGCGATCAGATCCTGGCCCGCGTCGCGCTGACACTCGATCAGCAATGGGGTGGTGCCGCCCTGGTGCATGAACTCGCCGGGCAATTGACCGATGATGTGTCGCGCAGCTTCGGCGGCGGCGTCCGCAGCGCCCTGTCGGAGGGGCAGCGGAGCCAGGCGCACTATCAGCTCACCGGCCTGTGGACACATGGCGAGATTGAACACCGCCTGACCGGCCTGGTGGAGTATGAGCAGGACCGCACCAGCAATGATGCCGGGCCCGGCTCGCTCGCCAATCAGAGTCAGGATTTGTCCAGCACAGCCTTCGCCTTCGATTACGGGCTGGGGCGTGGCCCGCTCGATATCACCGCGTCGGCCCGGCATGAAAGCAATCAGCGTTTCGAGGATGCGCTCACCTGGCGTGCGGGCCTGGCCTGGGCCTTCGACGAGGTCGGCGGACGTCTGCGCCTGAGCGGCGGTGAGGGGGTCAAGAATCCCGGCGTGTTCGAACTGTTTGGCTATTATCCGGCCTATTTCATCGGCAATCCGGCTTTGAAGCCCGAGCGTTCGCGCGGGTGGGAGCTGGGCTGGGAACAGGTCTTCGCCGACGGCCGCGGTCATGCTTCGGCGGTGTGGTTTCAGTCGCAATTGACCGATGAAATCTACACCGATTTCGCAGTCTTTCCGGCCACGGCGCGAAATGCCACCAGCCGCTCCGACCGCTCCGGCCTCGAGCTGGAGGCTGGTTGGGATGTGAGCCATGCGATCACCGTGTTCGGCTCGGCCACTTTCATGGAGAGCGACCAGGACGGCGCCGCCGAGATCCGCCGCCCGCAACGGCTCGCTTCGCTGACGCTCGACTGGCACCCGGAAACCAGCTGGTCGGCTTCGCTGAGCCTCGATCATACTGGCGAGCAGCTGGATACCGATTTCGGTACATTCCAGGATGTGACCCTCGATGCCTACACATTGGTCGGCGGTCAGTTGCGCTGGCAGGCCCGTCAGGGTGTTGAACTCTATCTGCGCGGGGAAAACCTGCTTGATGAGGATTATCAGGATGTCTTTGGTTACCACACGCCCGGCCGCGGTCTTTATCTCGGCCTGCGTCTTCGCCATGGCTAGCTTGCCGATGGGCCTGGCCCAGACGGCTTCAGTCCAGACGGCCCCGGCGCAAGGCGGAGTCGTGTCGGCCTCACTGTGCGCCGACGCCTATCTGCTGGCGCTGCAGCCGGGACCGCAGATCGCGGCCCTGTCCTGGCAGGTCGATCAACCGGTCTCGGCGGCGCCGGTGTGGGCGCGGCAATTGCCCCGCGCCTGGCCCGATGCCGAGCGTCTGTTCGCGCTCGATCCTGATCTCGTCGTGTTCGGTGCCGGTGAGGGCGGGCGTGCCGGCGCGATGCTGCGGCGCAGCGGCTATCAGACATTTGAGCTGGCCTGGGCCGAGGGTTTCGACGGCGTACGCGCCAATCTGCTGGCGCTCGGGCAGGCACTCGGGCGTGGGCGCGCGGCGATGGAGGCAGTGCAGAATCTCGATGAACGTCTCGCGGACCTGCAGCGCCGCACGGATCGGCGCGGCGCGGTTCCCGGCGTGGCCTATCTCAGCGCCTCGGGCGGTTCGGCCGGGGCGGGCACCTATGTCGATGCGGCCATTACCGCCGCCGGCGGGCGCAATACGGCCGCGCAGAGCGGCGTCATCGGCTGGGGCCGCTCCGATCCGGAACTTGCGCTTACGCTGGAAGCCGACATCATCCTGACCAGTTATTTCACTGACGGCTTCGCCGGCACACTCAGTCGCGCCACGCGGCATGCGGCCTATCGGCATCTGCTCGACGGTGCCGGCCGCGTTGATATTGCCAGCGCTGACTGGCCCTGCGCCGGTCCGCGCCTGATCGATGCCGCTGAAGCCATAGCCGATGCGCTGGATGAATGGGCGCAGCGCTCATGAAAGTCCTGCACCTCAATCTCCTGCTCGCCGGCGGCCTTCTCGCCAGCCTTGCCGGCTCGCTCTTTCTGGGTGATGCGCGTCTGGGCCTTTCCAGCCTTGGCGATGCCCTGGCTGGGACCGATGATCTGCCGGCCCTGCTGATGCGTGAATTGCGGCTGCCACGTGCCCTGCTGGGACTGGTGGTCGGTGCTGGTCTGGGTGGATCGGGCGCGGTGTTGCAGGGATTTTTTCGCAATCCATTGGCCGATCCCGGCGTAATCGGTGTTTCGGCCAGTGCCGGGCTGGGGGCCGTGACGGCCATGTATTTCGGCGCCGCCGCGCTGGGTGTGCTGGTTCTGCCGCTCGCGGCCGTCGCTGCTGCGGGGCTGGGTGTTGCCAGCCTGCTTTTGCTTGCCGGACCGCGGGCCAGTGCCACGACCCTCATTCTCGCCGGTGTCGCCATCGGTTCGATTGCGACGGCATTGACGGCCCTGTTGATGAACATGGCCCCTAATCCCTGGGCCCTGGCCGAGATCGCCTATTGGCTGATGGGTTCCTTGCAGGATGCCAGCTGGACCGAGTTGAGCTTTGCGGCGCCGATCATACTGGCTGGACTGGCCCTGCTCGCATTGACGCCGCGCGCCCTCGATGCGCTCAGCCTGGGCGAGGAAAGTGCGCGCAGTCTCGGGATCGATCTCGCTCGTCTTCGCCTGATTGTTGTAGGCGGCACAGCCCTGGCCGTTGGCGGCGGCGTCGCGGTGGCTGGCGCGATCGGCTTTGTCGGGCTGGTGGTGCCACACCTGCTGCGGCCGCTGGTCGGGCATCGACCGGGTGCGCTCATCCTGCCGTCCATGCTCGGCGGTGCGATACTGATTGAACTCGCAGATCTGGCGACACGGCTGGCTTCGGGTCCCGGCATGCCGCTCTATCTCGGTGTGCTGACGGCCCTGATCGGCGCGCCCTTCTTCCTGTGGTTGGTGCGGTCGCTGCCGGGGAGGGCTGTCTGATGCGGCTGCAGCTCACATCAATCGGGTTCGGCTATCACGGCCGGCCCGCCCTGTCGGAGATCGGCTTCGAGACTGGCGGCGGCGAATTGATCGCCCTGGTCGGGCCCAATGGTGCCGGCAAGTCGAGCCTGCTCAGGCTGTGCGCCGGCCTGCTTGAGCCAGCCTCCGGGCGGGTCGAACTGGATGGCGCCGCTCTGCACGGTCTGCCGGCACAGCAGCGGGCGCGGCGCATTGCTTATCTGCCGCCCGACGGAGCCTCGGCCTGGCCGATGCCGGTGCGGCGGATCGTGGCGCTCGGGCGGGTGCCGCATCTCAAACCATTACGGCGGCTGACGGCAGAGGATGATGCGGCGATTGATATGGCGCTGGAGAAAGCCGGGATCGTCGATCTCGCCGTTCGGCCTTTCGACCAGCTCTCTTCGGGCGAGCGGGCGCGGGTGTTGCTGGCCCGGGCGCTGGCGACCCAGGCCGATCTCATCCTGCTCGACGAGCCGACAGCAGCACTCGATCCGCGGCATCAGCTCGGCGTGATGGAAATCCTGAGCGCCGAAGCCGGGCGCGGGGCGTTGGTAATCGTCGCGGCACACGCGCTTGATCTGGTCGCACGCTATGCTGACCGAGCCTTGTTGATGCAGGACGGCCGCATCATCGCTGATGCGCCGCCGGCTGAGAGCCTGTCGGAAGCGCGCATCGCCGAAGTCTTCGACGTCGTCGCACCGGGCGGGATCACACCGACACCGCTGCGTTTGACCGACTAGCCGAAGACGATTTCCGGCGCCGGCTTGGAGGCGAGTTCGGCGGCTTCCAGTGCCGCCTTGGCAGCCTTCAGGAAGGCGCGGGCGACGGGCGTGTCATCGAGCGCGGCTGGATGGCCTTCATCGGAGGAGGTGCGCAGCTGCGGGTGAAGCGGGATTTCGCCGAGGAAAGCCACGCCGAGACGTTCCGCCTCATCCTTCGCGCCGCCATGGCCGAAGATGTCGCTATTCTCACCGCAATGCGGGCAGATGAAGCTGCTCATATTCTCGACAATGCCGAGGATGGGGATGTGGGTCTGTTCGAACATGCCGATCGCCTTGCGGGCATCATCGAGCGCAAGGTCCTGCGGTGTCGAGACGATGATGGCGCCATCGACGGGCAAATCCTGGGCAATGGCGAGCTGGGCATCACCGGTGCCCGGCGGCATGTCGAGGATCAGAACGTCGAGATCGCCCCAATCGGTATCGGTCATGAATTGCCGGATCGCGCCCTGCACCATCGGTCCGCGCCAGACGACCGGCGCACCCGGTTTGATGACGAAGCCGATCGAGACCAGCTTGACGCCATGGGCAGTGATCGGCTGCACGCCCGCATCATTCTTGCGCAGGCCCGGCGCGTCGGTAATGCCGAACAGGCGCGGCGCCGAGGGGCCGTAAATATCGGCATCGAGCAGGCCGACCTGCATCCCGTCACGCGCCAGGGCGACAGCGAGATTGGCGGCGACAGTGGATTTGCCGACCCCGCCCTTGCCCGAAGCGACAGCGATGATGCGCTTGGCCGGCTTTTTCACGGCCTTGGCCGCGGGTTTCGGTGGATGCGGATGGGCGTGTTTCTTGGACGGTTCGCGGTGGGCCGTCATCACGATGCGGGCGCGATTGACGCCCTTGAGCGCCGTCACGGCGGCTTCGATCAGCGGGCGCAGCGTGTCGAAATCGGCATCGCCGACAACGGGCGGTGTCAGCACGATGGTGGCTGTGTCGCCGGCGACACTCGCCGAATCGACGCGGCCGGCATCAATAATGTTACGTCCGGACTGGCGCTCGGTGACGCTGGTCAGGGCTTTGCGCAGGCGATCATCCATCGGGTTCTCCACGGTCTGTCGCAGAGATAGGCCTTTGTCGCCCGGGCTGAAAGCCTGCTGGCTGATGTTGGTCTGTCTCTGGGAACTGTGTTGCAGCTTCCCGGGGCGCTGATCGAGGATCGGCGGCGGCCTTGGGAAGTGGATGGTGGGCGATACTGGGATTGAACCAGTGACCCCTTCGATGTCAACGAAGTGCTCTCCCGCTGAGCTAATCGCCCATCCGTGCAAGGAGCCGAGTATCTAGCGTCCGGTGAGAGGTGAGGCAAGGCACAAATGCCAGTGTATTTCAGCGCACCTGCAATTGGTCGCTGCCGAGAGTTTTTCCCGGCCTGAAAGCGGGCACAAAAAAGCCGCCTGGTGAGGCGGCTTTTTCACGATTTGAATGTGTCTGGCGGCTCAGGCGGCCATAACGCGGGCGACTTCATCGACCAGTTCGCGCAGATGGAAGGGCTTGGACAGCACTTTGGCATTCGTCGGTGCACCAGAGCCGGGATTGAGAGCCACGGCGGCAAAACCGGTGATGAACATGATTTTCAGGGCCGGATCGACTTCCGCCGCGCGTCGCGCCAGCTCGATACCATCGACACCAGGCATCACGATATCGGTCAGGAGCAGGTCGAATTGTGCAGCCTTTTCGCCAATGGCATCAAGGCCTTCTTCCCCGTCGGAACAGACCGTGACGTCATGGCCGGCGCGCTTCAGCGCCTTGGCCAGGAAGTCCCGCATTGAATCATCATCTTCAGCCAGAAGAATCTTGCACATGGTTGAATCCCACCCTTGCGTAAACAAACTTTGACGACACCATACAAGCCTAAGGTAAAAACCCGCTGAACGCGCTGCATCGCTTGACCGGGGTTCTGCAGCCGCCCACTCTGATCAAATGACAGTCACGCCCGAGATCATGTCCGATTCGCCGGCCAAAATGGATGAAAAGGATGTCGGGCGCATCGTCAGGGTGGTTCGCCCCGATCCGCTGACCGCCAGCCCCGTTATTCTGTCTTCACCGCATTCGGGACGCGATTACCTGCCGCGATTATGCGCCGGGACCAGCGTTCCTGTCGAGAAGCTTCGCTGTTCCGAGGATGCCTATGTTGATCTGTTGATCGAGGGTGGGCCAGCCGTTGGGGCCAACCTGATTTGCGCCCTGTTTCCGCGCGTCTTTGTTGATGTGAACCGGGCGGCCGACGAACTGGATGCGCGGATGTATCGCGACCGGCTCGCTATTGGCCCCGCATCGTCCTCACGCCGTGTTGCCTGCGGTCTCGGTGTGATCCCGCGGGTGGGGTCAGACGGGCAGCCGCTCTACGCACGCCGGATGAACTTCGCCGAGGCGCAGGATCGGCTCTCGACCTTCTACGCGCCCTATCACGACAATCTCGCCGCCCTGATCGGCGAGGTCCGGGACAGGTTCGGCTTTGCGGTCGTGCTCGATATGCATTCCATGCCGGAACATAGCGCCCGGGGCATTGATTTCGTGTTGGGCGATCGTTTCGGCCAATCCTGCGATAATCGCATCACGATCGCGATTGAATCCGGTTTGCGCGAACAGGGATTCGTTACAGTTCGGAACACTCCCTATGCCGGCGGGCACACCACTGAACACTATGGCAAGCCCGATTCGGGCGTGCACGTGATCCAGATCGAGATCAATCGTGCCCTCTATCTGCACGAATCCCGGGTCGCCATGAAACCCGGCTTCGATGCCTTCCGCTCTGAATTGCAGAAATTTATCAACCGCTTCACCCGGCAAGACTGGGATTGGCTGGTCCCGTCATAATCATGCCCATATGAGGCGAGCATGATGGGCTCGGCTCGCGCGGCACGCGCTTTGCTCTCGTCTCAGGTGAGCGTCCCACTGCGGCGCACTTCAACAGGCGAACAATGGGCGGCGAATTATTATGACGAATGATATCGATCTTCACGTTGGAAAACGTCTGCGGCGTCGGCGCCGGCTTCTGGGTCTGACCCAGCAACAGCTGGCCGAATCCGTTGGTATCCGGTTTCAACAGATCCAGAAGTACGAATGCGGTGCCAATCGCGTCAGCGCGGCCCGTTTGTTCGAGCTCGCTGAATCGCTCGATGTGCCGGTCCAGTATTTCTATGAGGGCCTGTCGCACAGGGACGAGGTCGTCGGGGAGGGCCATCTCGCCGCCGATGTGCTGTCGCAAAAGGAAACGGTCGATCTGATACGCGCCTACTACCGGCTCGGCGAACGGCCACGCAAGCGCCTGCTCGAACTGGCCAAATCGCTTGAGCCTGAAGAAGCAGCGAACGACGCTGCTGCCTGAGGGGCGGCAAGCCTCCCATCCCGACTGGTGCGGATGACGCCTGCATGCTAGGCGCATCCGCATGTCTGAATTCGATCCCCGCGCCGATCTCCTGATCGCCCATCGCATGGCCGATGCGGCCCGCGCGGCCATCGCCCCCTATTTCCGTCAGAGCGTCGATGTCGAGAACAAGCTCGCCGGCGGATTTGACCCTGTCACCATCGCCGACCGCGCGTCCGAAACGGCGATGCGCGCCGTCCTCGACGAGCTCGCGCCGGACGACGGTATCCTCGGTGAGGAATTTCCCGACCGGATATCGAAGAATGGCCGCCAATGGGTGCTCGACCCGATCGATGGCACCCGCGCCTTCATCGCCGGCCTGCCGACCTGGACTGTGCTGATTGCACTCTCGCGCGATGGCCGGCCCAGCCTCGGCATGATCGATCAACCGCATATTGGCGAGCGTTTCGTTGGCTGGACCGGTGGGGCCAATTATCAGCGCGGCGCGTTGAACCAGGCGCTGCAGACCCGCAAGACAGCCACACTGGCCGACGCGATCCTCGCCTCCACCGACGCTTTCCTGTTTCGCGATGCCGAATGGGCTGCCTTCGACGCGCTGCGCCAGGCGGTACGCCTGTGCCGCTACGGCTATGATGCCTATGCCTATGCAATGCTGGCGATGGGCGGGATTGATCTCGTGGTCGAAAGTGGATTGCAGCCCTATGACGTCCAGGCACTGATCCCGGTTGTTCAGGGCGCTGGCGGTGTCATCACAAACTGGCAGGGCGGTGATTGCAGTGGTGGCGGTCAGGTGATCGCGGCGGCTCATCCGGCGCTGCATGCCGAAGCGCTGGCCTGGCTGAAGCAAGCCGCCGTCTAGGGCTCTAGCAGAACCCGCAGGGCTGGCCGGGCGAATTCCAGCCGCTCGACATCGCGCAAATCACGATCATTGGGCCGGTAGATGGCGCGATCTTCCTGCACCAGCAAAGGCGTCCGGCTGCCATCGCTACGGATTGCCCAGGCTTCGGGTGCCGTGCCATCGAAGACAAAGACCAGGGTCTTGAAGGCCGGCGCGAACAGCGCCGCGACGCCGCCAATCCGGCGCATCGCCTGATTGGCCTGCTCCAGGGCCAGCAGGGTATCGAGGCGGTCGATCTCTGCTTGTGATCCCAGACGGGCCTGGAACACCATGCTGATCGACATCCCGCCCTCGGACTGGTTGACCCAGGCCATGGGCGCTGCCTGCAAGGTCTCGGCATCCGGCGGATTGAGGATTTGACCGTCCGCGGCAAGCTCGAGTTCGGTTTCGCCGGGGGTGTTGCCATACCAGATGCGGACGGTCTCAATGGCGACGCCCCGATTGGAGCCGACGACATAGGCGAGCGTGAAGTGGCTGCGGTCAGCCTCCGCCAGATCAAGATATTCCTGCCAGTGCGGGAATAGACGCGGCAATGGCGCAATCTCGCGTTCGACGGGCTGGGCAGCGGCGCCGACAGCCATCACACCTGCGGCGAGCACCGTCATGCAAAGGGTCGCCAGCCGCATCACTCGGCGGGCTCCGTTGTTTCGGCGACAGGCTTTCTGAACAACAGCGTCATCCGGTCGCTCTCGCCGATCGCATCATAATGCTCGCGGTCGAAATCGGCCGCAACCTCGGCGCCATTCCGCGATGACTGGCGGACGGGTGGCAGGGTCCAGACGCCGAACGGGTGGTCGGCAGTGTCGGCAGGATTGGCATTGATTTCGGATGTGCCGACCAGCTCGAAGCCGGCTTCCTCGGCCAGGGCAATGACATAGGCCTGCTGGACATAGCCGGTGCTGGCCTGAGGGTCCTGTTCCCGCGTCGAGGGCAGGCGGTGGTCGACAATGCCGAGAATGCCGCCGGGGCGGAGGGCGACGTAGAAATCATCAAACGCCTTTTCGGCATAGCCGAACATCATCCAGTTGTGGACATTGCGGAATGTGAGGACGGCATCGGCCGAACCCGGTTCGATCAGCTCGCCACTGCTTTGCCCGAAATCGACAATGCGCACATTGCCGAAAACGGCGTGGTCGGAGACGTGGGTCTCGAAATTCGTCCGCGAATTGCGACGCGAGCTGCTTTCCGAGCTCAAGGCGAAATGCGCCGCGACATACTGGCCGCCATTGCCGGCAACCCAGGGCGCGATGACGTCGGTATACCAACCGCTGCCGGGCCAGATTTCGATAATCGTGCCGCTCGGATCGACCCCGAAGAATTCCAGCGTTTCAGCAGGATGACGCTCGGAATCGCGTTCGGCCTCGGCACCGCGCCAGGCGCCGGCGAGAACATCGGCGAGTTCCATGTGTCCCGGCGTGGTGATGGCCGCCTCGACGGTTTCGGCCGTTTCCTCGGTCGTTGCATCCGGCATTTCGAGCGCGGAATCTTCCTGCGCGGGCGGCGGTGCCGTATCGTTGCAGGCGACGAGAAGCAGGAGCGAAGCGGCGAGGGCTCCGAACAGGATCGGCTGGTTCATCAAATATCTCCGAGGACAGGAGCCACAGTCCTAGCCAAGGCATGACGGCAAGGCAATCGCCGACAATTGCGCCCGGTCTTGCGGCGATCATTTTCAGTTCCCATCTGGGTATTGCGAGCCGCCTCATCGGGGTTCGCGACCCGGCAGCGGCCAGTTGGCGCAGTCAGGGTCGGCTCAATACCGGCAAGCGGTTTGCCGGTAGGCCTTGTCGCTCTGAAAGAGGATAAGTTCAGATGAGAACAGTTGATTTTACACCGCTCTATCGCTCAATCGTCGGTTTCGACCGTTTGGCGGACATGATGGATTCAGCGACCAAGATCGAATCCCAGGGCTATCCGCCCTTCAACATCCAGCACGTTGACGAGAATGAGTATCTGATCGAGCTCGCCGTCGCCGGATTTGGTGAGGCAGACCTTACCGTTGAAGTTCAGGAAAACGTTCTGACGATCGCCGGCAATATCGCCGAAAAGGATGATGGTGCATCGCGCCACTTCCTGCATCGCGGCATTGCCGAGCGCGCCTTCGAGCGCCGCTTCCATCTGGCCGACCACGTCAAGGTGGCCGATGCTGAATTGCTCAACGGGTTGCTGACCGTACATCTCGTGCGCGAGATTCCCGAAGCAGCCAAGCCTCGCAAGATTGCGATTTCCAGCGCGGCCGGAAAACCCCGGGCGTCGCTGATCGAGTCTCGCAAGAGCAAGGTGGCCTGATTCCAGCGGGGCTCAGGTCACCCCTTTATCCCTCAAATGCGGGCGGCGAACCTTTGTTCGTCGCCCGTTTTTTGGTCAGGCGGCGTGAATGTCGACGGCGCCGTCAATGTCTTCGGCGTTCTCGAGAAAGTCCTGATCAAGCGTCGCGCCGGTGAAGCAGGAGCCATTGAAGCGCGCCTTGCGGACATTGGCCCCTTCAAGACGGGAATAGGAAAAATCCGCACCGGTCGCCTTGGCCTGGCGCAAGTCGACGCCGCGCAGATCGGCATAGCGAGCCTTGCTGCCAGCGAGCGAGGCCGGCAGCATACGCTCGCCCTCAAGAACAAGCGGACCAAACTGGCAGTCGCGCAGATCGGCATTGCACAGATTGGCGCCGGTCAGATCGGCTCCGCGCAGATCGGCGCCGCGCAGGCAAACCATGCGCATATCGGCGCGCTCAAGCCGAGCGCCCTGCAATTGCGCGCCTTCGAGGTCGAGGCCGTACAGGGTCGAGCCGCGGGCGTGAAAGGCGGTGAGGGTCTTGCCGGCGAGCGAATGGAGGCCGCGCAAATCCATCCCGTCAAACAATGAGGGCTTGCCCTCGCGGCCATCGGTTTCGCACCATTTTACATGCGAGGCGATCTGGTCGGCGATCGGGTTGTCGAGGTTGGTGGCGTCGATACCGACCGGCGTATTCGTCAGCGCGCCCTCGGTTTTCATGCCCTCGGTCTTGGCCATGGCGAGTTTGGTGCCGATCATGACGCTGTCGGTAAAATCGACGCCTGTGAGATCAGCGCCCGAGAGATCGGCGCCTTCGAGATTGGCACCATGGAATGAGGACCCACGCAGATTGGCGCGGATCATTCGCGCACCGAGCAGAACCGCATCGGTAAAGTCGGCGGTCTGGGCGGTGATGCCGGCCATTTTCGAGCGCGATAGATTGGCGCCGCTGAAATTGGCTTTGCCGGCATCGCTCTGTTGCGTTGAGTGGGTGAGGATCGCCAGTCCCTTTGCCTTGTCGACCTGGGCGATCGCGCCTTCGCGCAGATCTGCCTCGGTCATGTCGGCGCCGGTGAGATTGGCGCCGCGCATAATCGCGCCGCGCAGATCGGCCCGCCGCAGGCATGCACCCTCGAGCGAGGCACGGCGCAAATCGGCAACGAAAAAGATCGCGCTATTGAGCGTCGCGCCGGAGAGATTGGCTCCGCGCAGCACGGCGCCGCTGAAATCAGCGTCGGACAGGTCGCGATTGGACAGGTCAAGATCTTCGAGGATGGAATAGGCGAAGCTTGCCCGCGCGCCACCTGAGCGGCCTGACCACAGCCTTTCATGGCGGTCGCAAATGGCGTCCACCTGTGCCTGGTCGAGTTTGACATACTCGATTTTCTGGCCGGCCATGTCTCTATTCCTGTTGGTACGAACCTCGGTCGATCAGCCTAGAGATGGAGTGTTAACGCCCGGTGTGAGGTAAAATGGCAGGATCCCTTGTCAGGCCAGCCTTGATCAGGCGTGCGGCCAGCGCGCTTCCCGGCGCCAGGCAAACCCGGTTGAGGCCCGCCGCTCCCAGCTCGTCGAGCGCAGCGAGCAGCGGTGTGTCGAGCGGGATATCGAGCACGGCGTCATAGCGAGCCGGGTTTGCGTCGAGATAGACTTTCGGCCGGCCTGTGCGGATGCGATGGAAAAATCCTTCATACAAGGACTCGGCCTCGGATTGCCGCAAGCCGGTCGCAACCCGTATTCCGGCATCGCGCAGCAGCGCGACGCCGCGGCCGGACACTTTCGGGTGCTCGTCCAGACAGGCGATGACGACGGATTCAAGCCCGGCTTCGATCAGTGCTGACGCGCAGGGCGGAGTCTGGCCGTGAAAGGCGCAGGGCTCAAGCGTGACATAGGCCCGGGCGCCGCGGGCAAGGTCGCCGGCCTCGGCGAGCGCCTGGCGTTCGGCATGGGGCCGTCCGCCATCCGCAGTCGCGCCGGATCCGACGACCCGGCCGGTGTGAACCAGCACGCAGCCGACGGCCGGATTGGGGGCTGTGCGGCCGAGCTGCGACCGTGCCAGCGCCATCGCCGAATCCATGAAGCGGTGATCGGCCGGCGTGAACATGAGCTAAGGCAGCGGCGGCAGGGGCCTGGCGCGCTCGGGATCGAGATAGCGTGCGGCGATCGGCTTGAGCTCATCATCCGAGAGGTCGATCAGAAGCGGATCCCCCGTTGGCACTTCGATATCGATAATGTCTTGGTCATTGACCTCGAACAGAAACTTGATCAGCGCACGCAGCGAGTTGCCGTGGGCGGCGATGATGATGCTCTCGCCGGCGGCGAGCCGCGGTTCGATCATGCCTTGCCAGGCCGGTTCGACGCGCTCGAGTGTCATCTTGAGCGATTCCGAGGCCGGCAGGAGGGCGGCCGGCACGCCGCTGTAACGCTCATCCCGCGACGGTTGATCGGGTGCGTCTTCGGGCAGGGGCGGGGGCGGAATGTCGAAGGAGCGGCGCCAGATCTTGACCTGGGCGTCGCCGTGCTTGGCGCGGGTCTCGTCCTTGTTCAGGCCGGCCAGGGCGCCGTAATGCCGTTCATTGAGGCGCCAGGTCTTGTCGACCGGGATCCACACGCGCTGCAGGCCTTCGAGACAGAAGTTCATGGTCCGAACCGCGCGGGTCAGCACTGAGGTAAAGCCTCGATCGGGCTTGAATCCGGCGGTGGCGAGCAAGGCTCCTGCCTGGCGGGCCTGGGCCTCGCCTTCGTCCGTCAGGTCGACATCAACCCATCCAGTGAACCGGTTTTGCCGGTTCCACTCGCTCTGGCCGTGGCGGATAAGGGCGAGTTGCGGCATCGCGATATCTCCTTGCAGGTGACGGTGGAAAACCGATAGCCCGGCCCGGTGTGGCGGGCAAGGATCGGTCGCTGTCACCGCGTGGGCGACCGACGATTTCGATACACCTGAGAGGCGAGTTGTGCTATAGATCTTCGCGTCACCCAAGAAGGCGGGGAGCGCGGGAGAGCCAGTTCATGGTGCCAGCGCAACCGGCCTGTTGGCGATAACTGGTCTGGCCCTGCGCGCCCCCCCTGCGGAGTTCCGGACCGAAAGTCGCCCGACCAGCCGCGCACGTCTCTTTCCGGGACGTGCGCGGTTCTGTTATGGAGGCGGGCAATTTGCGTTCGCCATTCAGGAAGCCAGCATGACAGATTTCGACCCCGTCGCATCCGCTCGACGCGTGATTGCCCTCGAACGTGACGGGCTGGACGCCTTGATCAACTCGGTTGACGCGGCATTCTCGAGCACCGTCGACCGGCTCGGCAAGGTTCGCGGCCGCCTGATCTGTTCCGGGGTCGGAAAATCGGGACATGTGGCGCGCAAGATTGCCGCAACACTCGCCTCGACCGGGACGCTCGCCTATTACGTCCATCCGACCGAGGCCAGCCATGGCGATCTCGGCATGATCACCCCGGATGACGCTGTGCTCGCCCTGTCGAAGTCCGGCGAGACTCGCGAACTGGGCGATCTGATCGCCTATTGCCGCCGCTTCTCGGTGCCCCTGATCGGCATGACGACCCAGGTCGACAGCACTCTGGCGCGCGCCGCCGATTACCGCCTGATCCTGCCTGATGCACCGGAAGCCTGCGGTGAAACCCGCGCGCCGACCACCTCAACCACGCTGATGATGGCGCTGGGCGATGCCCTGGCGATCGCCCTGCTTGAACAACGCGGTTTCACCGCTGCGGACTTCAAGACCTTTCATCCGGGTGGGGCGCTGGGAGCGGCACTGGCGACGGCTGCGGACATCATGCATTCCGGTGAGGCCATGCCTCTGATCGCCGGAACAGCGCCGATGAGCGATGTCCTGATTGAGATGACCGTGAAAAGCTTTGGCTGCGCGGGCATTCTCGACGAAACTGGCCGGCTTGCCGGCATCATTACTGACGGAGATTTGCGGCGCCATATGGGCGATGCCCTGATCGAGAAGCCGGCGCAATCGATCATGACGCGCAATCCCAAGACCGGGTTGCCCGGCATGCTCGCCGCCGATGCCCTGCGTGAGATGACGGCTGGTCAAGCCAAGATCATGCAACTTTTCATCGTTGACGGTGATCATCGCCCTCTGGGCATTCTGCATCTGCATGATTTGCTGCGCGCCGGTCTCAAATAGGGGTTGCGGCAGGCTCGCAGGTCCGCAAAGCTGGCGTTCTCGCCACTACCTGCGCTAAAATCAGCATTGTTAACCGGTCAAGGCCTGTTTTGTGATGTGTTTCGGCTGCGCCCTTGTGGGCAGTCGCGAGAATTCGATCAGATGATCGCGAGTGGGAGACGCCATGAGGCAGCCATTATCACTCCAGGTGAGAACCCGGCTGAGACCTTATTTTGTAGCTCTGGCGGGTTTCAGCCTGGCTTCGAACATGCTGCTGCTCGTATCTCCGCTCTATATGCTGCAGGTCTATGACCGCGTTCTGAGCTCTGGCTCTACCGATACGCTGATCTGGCTCACTGCGCTCGCCGTTATGCTGCTGGGCATTTATGGCGCCTCCGAAGCCGCGCGCCGCCGGATCTGCGCCCTGGCCGGCGTTGAGCTTGAGAATTTTCTCGTCCCCAAGATATTTGCCAAATTCGAGGCCGGCACAGGCGGCGCGCCGGCCCTGTCGCAGGATCTCGGTCTCGCGGCCCGGATCCAGGGCGCGCTGCAGGCGGGCACGATCCTGCCCTTCGCGGACCTGCCCTTTGCCCCGATTTTCCTGGCGGCGCTCTTCCTCATCCACCCCTTCCTCGGCGCATTGGGATTGATCGGCGCAGCGATCGTGTTCGGCGTCGCGGTGGCGGCGGAGATGACGACTCGCGATGCCAGCAAATACTCCCAGTCGGCGCTGAATGGTGCCAATGAGATGGCGGCAGGTCTGGAACGGCAGCGCTCGGCCATGGTGGCGATGGGGTTGGTGCGCGCGGCCTATGCCAAATGGCAGGGCGCGAAGCAGGCCGGCCAGAATTTCTCGCTGCAGGCGGCCAAGGCAGACGGCAAATTCACTGCAATCTCTCGAAGCGTTCGTCAGGTCTTGCAGATTTTCATCCTCGGGACCGGCGCCGCATTGGCGCTGACCCAGGACATCTCGGCTGGTTCGATTGTCGCGTCCTCGATCATTCTGGCGCGGGCGCTCGGTCCGATCGATCAGATCGTCGGCGGCTGGCGCAATAATGTGCTGGCCTGGCGCGCCTGGGTTCAGCTGCGCGAGCGGCTGGAGGACATCGACGAGCATGCAGGCTTCACGCCTCTGCCGCGGCCCGGTGCCGAACTGGCGCTTGAACGCCTCTCAGTGGTGGTTCCCGGTGGCAAGGAGCCCTTGATCCATCCGTTCAGCTATTCGGCGCAGGGCGGCCAGATCATCGCGCTCGCCGGTGCAAACGGGGCTGGCAAGACGACCTTGTTGCAAACGCTTTCGGGCGCCTGGATGCCGGGTTCGGGTGTTGCCCGCCTGGGCGGCCGCACGCTGCACGAATGGCCCAGCGCCGACCGCGGGCGCTATGTCGGCTATGTGCCGCAGGATATCGAACTCCTGCCCGCCACCGTCTCGGAGAATATCGACCGTCTTGGCCAGGCCGGTCCGGACGCCGTGGTTCATGCGGCCAGGACGGCGGGCGCCCACGAGATGATCGTCGCCCTGCCGGATGGCTATGATACCCGTGTCGGTCCCGGCGGCGCCCATCTCTCGGCCGGACAGCGCCAGATGATTGGCCTGGCCCGGGCGCTGTTCGGGAATCCGGTCCTGCTTCTGCTCGATGAGCCAACAGCCAATCTCGATGCCGCTGCCGCACCGCTGTTGATCAAGGCGCTCGTCGAAGCCGCCGCTCGCGGGGCGATCGTGCTGGCGTCCAGCCATGACCGGCGCCTGATCGAGCGCGCCACGACCGTCATGCTGGTGCGTAATGGTTCCATTCTCGCAGCCACTGCCGAACAATATCTCAAGCTGGCCACTGGACCCGGTGCCGCGATACCCGGCAGCCAGGGAGCGACGGGATGACCGTTGCGACCGCGACCGCGAGCGCTGGACCCATGTCGGACCCTTTTGTCCGCCGGGCGGCGCTGATCTGCCTGCTCGGCCTGGGGGGCTTTATCGCCTGGGCGGGTTTTGTGCCGTTGGCCGAAGGCGTGCCGGCATCGGGACAGATCGTGGTCGAAAACAGCCGTCAGGTCGTGCAGCATCTCGAGGGCGGGATCATCCATGAACTCCTGGTCCGCGATGGCGATCATGTTCAGGCCGGCCAGCAATTATTGACGCTGCAGGAGACCGCCTCGCTCTCGGTGCGCGACGAGATCATGCAGGATATCGCCTCACTCACAGGGTCGCTGCAGCGGCTTGTCGCCCTGCGCGACGGGTTGGAGGAACCCGATTTCTCCGCCCTCGACAGCATGTCGCTGGGGGAGATTGAACGCGCCGAAGTGCTGGAGCGTCAGCATGATCTGTTCCGGCAACAGCGTCAGGCCTTCGATGCCGACATCGCGGTCCTCACCGCCCGCCGCGACGGTGCCGCCTCGTCGCGGGTGTTGCAGGCGCGCCAGGTTGTATTGACCCAGCGCGTGCTGGCGGCTGCGCAGGAACAACTGGAATTGCTCCGCGCCCGGGTCGACCGCCAAATGGCAAGGCTCGATGAATTACGGGCGATGGAGCGCGATGTCGCGACGCTCGAGGCCGAAATCAGCCGCTTGCGGACAGACGCGCAGGCTGCGGCCAATCTCGAACAGGACCTCGAGGGGCAGATCGGTCAGGCCGAGGCGACATTCGCTCGTCAGGTCTCGACCGAACAGCTCGATGTGCGCACGCAATTGCAGCAGGCCGAGGAACGGCTCAATTCCGCCCAGGACATTCTCAATCGTTCGGTGATCGTCGCGCCGGTGGCCGGCGAAATTCTCAATTTGCGTTTCACTACACAGGGTGGTGTCGTTCGGCCTGGCGAGGCGATCCTGGAAATCGTGCCGGAGGTTGGCGAGGTCACGGCGTTGGTGAGGATCCGTCCGAACGAGCGCGCCGCGGTCTATGCGGGGCAAGCCGTTCGAACCCGTATCACCGCCTTCAAGAGCTGGATGACGCCGCAACTTGACGGCACCGTCGTCAGTGTCAGTGCCGATCTGAAAACCGACGAAGTCTCCGGAGCCTCCTATTACGAGGTGCGTGTGACCGTGCCCGCCTCCGAGCTGGAGAAGCTCGAAGACCGCGAGATCATTCCCGGTATGCCGATCGAAGTGTTCATTTTCTCAGGTAGCAGCCGCACGACTCTGGATTATCTGTTCGAGCCGGTCAGCGAATCCCTGTTTCGCGGTGCGCGGTCAGGATGATCCGGTGATGAGAAAATGGCTCCGGGAGTCTTGCCGCAACGGCCTGGTCGTCAGCATGCTCGCCCTGTCCGGGCCTGCCGCTGCCCAGGGCGTGGATGGTCAGTGTCTCGGCTTCGCCGAAGGCCTCGCCCTGGCCGTCGAGCGGGCACCGGAAGTGGATCGGGCGCGGGCGCGCGCCGACGAAGCACAGGCCGATTTGCGCGAGGCCTGGTCTCTGGCACGGCCGCAAGTCTCAGCCTTTGGCCGTTCGGGCGTTGGCGATACCGGCTTGACGACCAGTCAGGTCGACAACCAGGTCGGATTGCGGGTTTCCCAGCGCTTGTATGATTTCGGCGACAGCCGGCTGGCACGTCGCTCGGCCCAGGCGAGTCTCGACCAGCGCGGGTTTGACGTGCGCGAACAGCAAAACCAGGCCGCCTACACCCTTGCCGACGCCTATCTGACCCAACTGGAAGCGCAGGCGATGATAGAGGTGATCTCGCAACGCCGGGACTATTTCGAACGGCAAAGCGATGCCGTCGGGGAATTATTGCGGCGAGGCGGGGCAACCCGGGCCGAAAGCGCCCAGATTGCCGCTGAGCTCGCCGATGCTGATGCCGAGGCGCTGGACCTGAGCTTCACCGTTGAACGCGCAGCAACGCGGATCCGGGAATATTCCGGCCAGGACGCTCCGCCTTGCGGTGCCGCCCAAGTTGAGGCCGTGCTCAATGCCCAGCTCGCCGGTCTCGACACGATTGATGCCGTGGTCGATTCCGCCCTGTCGACACACCCGCAGATCGGCGCGCAGCGCGGGGCGATCCGCAGCCTTGAAGCCCAGCGTGACCGCCAGCGGCGCTCGCGCCTGCCCGTGGTCGAAGTGGTGGGCATTGTTTCCTATGTTTACGACGATCTCTCCGAGGACTGGGATACGCGCGACCGGGTCGGCGTTGATGTCTCGGTGCCGCTCTATTCAGGTTCGGCCCTCGGGGCGCGGAATGACCGGGCGCAGGCACGTCTGGAGCAAGAAGAAAGCGGCTTGCGGTCGCTGCAACGCAGCCTGAGCGAGGAGGCCGAGATCGCCTTTCGCCGCTCGATATCGCTGCGGGCACAATTGCTTCGCCGCGAGGCGGTCGCAGCCAGTCAGCTCGACTATTTCGATGCCATATCCGGCGAGTTCGATTTCGGTCTCGGGACTCTGCCAGTCCTGATCGATGCTCGTCTCGGTTATGAACAGGCGGCTCTGAACGTGGTTTCTGCGCGCTATTCGCTCCTGCGCCAGCAGCTCGATCTGATGCGATTGACAGCGCGGATGCCAGGCCTCGATCGCGGCCATGACCGGTCGTCATCGGACTGATTTCCCGCCTATTTGCGCGGGCGTTCACCGGCAATTTTTGAAATTTCACCAAGATAGAAGCGAAACAGGGTGTAGGCTGCGGTCGCAGTCCCGAAGACGAGAAAACAGACGAACACCCCGAGCAGCCCCCAAGTGACTACTTTGTAGACAAGCTCCATCATTTCCCGCCCCCCGGCGTACGCCGACAAGAATACCGCGACAGTATCCTGCCCTCATGCAGATTCGGCAAGCTTTGGTTGTGTTTTGAAGTCAGCGCCCGTTGAGGATATCTGTCAATGTTCGCGCCAAAGCGGCGGCATAATCGGGCTGCCTTACGCCGAAGGTCCGCTCGATTGCGTTGCAATCGAGCACCGAATTGGCCGGTCTTTGTGCAGGGGTCGGATAGTCTGAAGTTCCGATCCGCACCACGGTCGGTCTTCGGGCGATGTCAGGCTGGGCGCGCTTAAAAATATCGCAGGCGAAATCGGCCCAGCTTCGCGGCGTGTTGCCGCTATAATGAAACACGCCGCTTTCGGTGGCTCCGCCGGCGAGCCTGTCTGCGATGGTCAGAATCGTGGCGGCGATATCGGCTGCGGCTGTCGGGCAGGTGATTTGATCATCGACGACGCGGATGGTGTTCTGGCTGGCGCCAAGCCGGAGCATGGTGCGCAGGAAATTCTGTCCCGTCGCCGAGAACACTGCAGAGGTTCGCAGGATGATATGGCGCGCACCGCTTTGCATGACGGCCTCGTCGCCGGCGAGCTTGGCGCGGCCATAGACCGAGACCGGATTGCAGGCATCGCTCTCGCGATAGGCGCCGGGCTTCAGCCCGTCATAAACGTAATCTGTCGAGAGGTGGATCATCGCGACCCCGACCTGCTGGCAGCGGGCGGCGAGGATGCCTGGAGCGACCGCGTTGATGGTATGGGCGCGGTCGGGCTCGGTCTCGGCGCCGTTGACATCGGTCCAGGCAGCCGCATTGACCAGCACACTGCCGGGCCCAGCAGCCATCAGAACCGGCTCAAGCCGTGCCGCGATCTCGGCGGGGCAAGCGAGGTCGAGCTCGGGGCGTGCCAGATGCCGGATGGTCCGGCCCTGGGCTGTCGCTGCGGCCGAAACCGCCGTTGCGACCTGGCCCGAGCGTCCGAGGAGAAGGATGTCGCCGGCCATCAGGTCCGGCTCAGACCAAGCCGTTCAGGCGCAGGCTTGCTGCTGACCCGGGCCAGGCAATCCCGACACCAGTCGGCATTGTCCAGATACCAGGAGACGGTCTGCGCCAGCCCGTCTGCGAGCGACAGGCGGGGCGACCAGCCCAGCTCGCGCTGCAGCTTGCCGGCATCGATCGCATATCTGAAATCATGGCCGGGGCGGTCGGTGACGAAGGCGATCTGGTCTCTCGACGCGCCGTCGCGCGGGCGTTGGATATCCAGTTCGGTGCACAGCCGTTCGACGAGGTCGAGATTGCTGCATTCGGCATTGCCGCCGACATTATAGGTTTCACCGATCCGGCCGCGCTCGAGAATGGTGAGCAGGGCGTCGGCGTGATCCTCGACATGCAGCCAGTCACGCACATTGGCGCCGCGCCCATAGACCGGAATGGGTTCGCCCTTGAGCGCTGCCAGGATGACGACGGGGATCAGCTTCTCGGGAAATTGCCGCGGGCCGTAATTGTTGGAGCAATTCGAGATCACCGTCGGCAGGCCATAGGTCGCGTTCCAGGCCCGAACCAGCATGTCGGCGGCGGCCTTGCTGGCGGCATAGGGGGAGTTTGGCCGGTAGGGGCTGTCTTCGGTGAAGCGGCCGGTCTCGCCGAGCGAGCCATAGACTTCATCTGTCGAGATATGGTGGAAGCGGAAAGCTGCGGCGCGCTCAGTGTCCAGACCCTTGCGGTAATCCGTGCTCGCCTGCAGCAGCTGCGAGGTGCCGCCGACATTGGTGTCGACGAAAATCTGCGGTCCGTCGATCGAGCGGTCGACATGAGATTCGGCCGCCAGATGCATCACCGCGTCGGGCTGGTGCTCCACGAAAATCCGCGCCAGGGTCGCACCGTCACGGATATCGGCATGCTCGAACCGGTAGGCAGGATTGGTTTCTACAGCCGCCAGATTGGCCGGGTTGGCGGCATAGGTGAGGGCGTCGAGATTAACGATTTCATGGCCGCGCCCGAGCGCCGTGTGGATCAGGGCCGAGCCGATGAAGCCGCAACCGCCGGTGATGAGGAGTTTCATGATCCTGCCGCTCCTGCCGGGCCCTCAAAACGGAAGGGCGAGTCAAAGCTCGCCCAGGCAATGCCGTTGGCATCCTTTGCCGACAATGTCGCGGCGGCGCGGCTGATGCCCCAGTCAATGCCGAGATCCGGATCGTCCCAGGCCAGGCTGGCATCCAGGCCGGGCGCGTAGTCATTATCGACCTTGTACTGAAGGATGGTGTCGGCCTCCAGCGTCACAAACCCGTGCAGGCAACCGCGCGGAACGAAGATTTGTGCCCCGGTCTCGGCTGATAGTTCGGAGGTCAGATGCTGGCCGAAGGCTGGCGAGCCGCGGCGGGCATCGACCACCACATCGAGCGCGCGGCCCCTGACGACGCGAACCAGCTTGGCCTGCTGGGCGGGCGGATACTGGAAGTGCAGACCGCGCACCGTGCCGGCGGCGGCGGACCAGGATTGATTGTCCTGGGAGAAATCGGAATCGATCCCGAGCTCGGCCAGGATGTCGCGGTTATAGGTGACGGTAAAATAGCCGCGCTGATCGCCATGGCGCGGCGGCGTGATCTGCATCACCCCGGGAATGGCGAGACGTTCAATCTGCATGTCGGCGCTCCGTATTCTCTGGGGATATGCGCGGGTTTGGCAGGCAACTCAAGTCTGGCCCGGCAGGCAACGCCTTCGTGTGGTTTCCAGACCGGTCGAGGTCTAGTATGCGTGTTGCCGCCCGTATCGGGCGGTGACAGCAAATGACTGGGGTGTGCAACGTGAAGGGAATTGTGCTTGCAGGGGGCAGTGGAACCCGGCTGTGGCCATTGACGCTCAGCACGTCCAAGCAATTGCTGCCCGTCTATGACAAGCCGATGATCTACTACCCGATCTCGGTGCTGATGCTGGCCGGAATCCGGGATATTCTGATTATCACAACGCCCGAGGACCAGGACCGGTTCCGGCAATTGCTAGGGGATGGCAGTCGGTTCGGGGTCACGCTGAGCTATGTCGCCCAGCCAGCTCCGAAAGGTCTCGCGCAGGCTTTCCTGCTCGATGAGGATTTCATTGGCGACGGACCCGTCACTCTCATTCTCGGCGACAATCTGTTTTACGGCCACGGCTTCGACGAAATCCTGCAGCGGGCGACGCTATCGACCTCCGGGGCGACGATTTTCACCTATCATGTCAACAAGCCGCAACGCTATGGCGTCGTTGTACTCGACGCGGACGGCAAGCCTGTTTCAATTGACGAGAAGCCGCGCGAGCCGCGGTCGAATCTCGCGGTCACCGGCCTGTATGTCTACGATAATGATGTCGTCGAGATCGCGCGTTCGATCCGGCCTTCGGCGCGCGGCGAGCTTGAGATTACAGACGTCAATCGCGCCTATATGGAGCGTGGCGATTTGCGCGTGGAGAAGCTGGGGCGCGGGATCGCCTGGCTTGATACCGGGACGCCGCAAGCCCTGCTGGAAGCCTCGGAATATGTTCGCTCGCTCGAGCGCCGCCAGGGGTTGCAGATCGCCTGTCTGGAGGAGATTGCCTTCCTCAACGGCTGGGTCGGTCGCGATGAGCTGCGCCATTCGGCGCAACGATTTGCCAATTCCGATTACGGCCAATACATAGCCAAACTGCTGGAAGTTGATGCGAATTGAGTAGGTCTGCGACGGACCCCAGTCTGGCAATATGGCCGTGCCGGGCGGACAATGTGCATCCGGGTGAGGAAGTTGAATGACGATTCTGGTTACAGGCGCGGCGGGTTTCGTCGGATTCCATGCCATCAACGCCTTGCTGGATCGCGGCGCGGATGTTGTCGGGATCGACAATCTCAATGCTTATTACGATCCGGCCCTGAAACTGGCACGCCTCGAGCTTCTCAACGCCCGCAAGGGGTTCAGCTTCGAGAAAATGGAGCTGGCCGACGACAAGGCCGTTCTGGCCCTGGTTGAGCGCGTCCGCCCCGACCGGATTCTGCATCTCGGTGCCCAGGCCGGCGTGCGCTATTCGATCGACCAGCCCTTCGCCTATGCCAATTCCAACCTGCACGGACATCTCTCAGTGCTCGAGGCGGCGCGTTATCTCGGCGATGATCTCAAGCATCTTGTCTATGCCTCCTCCAGCTCGGTCTATGGCGAGCGTTCGGCGGTGCCCTTCCGCGAGGACGACGTGACGATGCAGCCGGCCTCGCTGTATGCAGCGACCAAGCTGGCGGATGAATTGATGAGCTCGGCCTATGCCAGCCTCTATGGCATCGCCGCGACCGGGCTGCGCTTTTTCACCGTCTACGGACCCTGGGGCCGCCCCGACATGGCCTATTGGCTGTTCAGCGAGGCGATGTATGCGGGCCAGCCGATCAAGGTCTTCAATAATGGCGAGATGGAGCGCGACTTCACCTATATCGACGATATCGTGGCGCCGCTCCTGCGCATCCTCGACGATAGCCCGGCGCGCGGTCATCACGACGTGTTCAATATTGGTGGCGCTTCACCGGTCAAGCTGATGGACATGATCTCGGCGCTCGAGGGCGCGCTGGGCATGACTGCGGAGAAGATCATGCTGCCAATGCAGGCCGGCGATGTGACACGCACCTATGCCGACGTCTCGAAGCTGGAGCGCGTGTATGGCTACAAGCCCGGCGTGCGGCTCGAGGAAGGCCTCGGCCGCTTTGCTGACTGGTATCGCGAATGGCGTGGCAGCAAAGGCTAGGAGGCCTGGCCTTCGGTTTTCAGAACGGTTTCGGCCACCTTGCGGGCGGCAGCGCCGAGCTCCGGATCATTGAGTGCGAATGACAGCGTAGCGCGCAGATAGCCCAGCTTGTCGCCGCAATCATAAGACCGCCCTTCATACTCCACCGCGTGGAAATCCTGGTGTTGCATCAGGCGCGCCATTGCGTCGGTGAGCTGGATTTCGCCGCCGGCACCGGCCGCCTGGTCCTCGAGATACTTGAAGATTGTGCCCTGCAGGATGTAGCGCCCGGTAATCGCCAGATTTGACGGCGATTGGTCGACCGGCGGCTTTTCGACCATGCCGCGCATGCGGATCCGGTTGCCGTCGCGCTCGATCGGATCGATCACGCCGTATTTATTGACGTCTTCGCGCGCCACCTGTTCGACGGCGATGATATTGCCGCCCGTGTCTTCATAGGCCGCAACCATCTGCGCCAGGCAGCTCGGTTCGGCGCGCACCAGCACGTCGGGCAGCAGGATGGCGAAGGGCTCATCGCCGATAATGTCACGCGCGCACCAGATCGCATGGCCGAGGCCGAGCGGCGCCTGCTGACGCACGAAACTCATCGAGCCCGGCGTGGCGCGGGTCCGGCTCAGGACTTCGAGGATTTCCGTCTTGCCCTTGTCCTGCAGGGTTGCCTCGAGTTCGTAGGCGCGGTCGAAATAATCCTCGATCGCGCCCTTATTGCGGCCCGTGACGAAGACGAAATGCTCGATTCCGGCCGCGATGGCCTCATCGACCACATACTGGATGGCCGGCCGGTCAAAGACGGGCAACATTTCCTTGGGGATGGACTTGGTGGCTGGCAGGACACGGGTTCCCAGGCCGGCAACGGGCAGGACGGCTTTGCGAACTCGTTTCATGACAGGTAACTCCCCAAGGCTTTTTCGTTATCGCACGCCTATCGGATCGTTCCGCTGTCGTCCAGCTTATGCATTCACTTCGCGTAAGGGCTGTCATCCTATATGTTTCGTGCAAACCAGTAGTTGGAAGCGCCAATGGGCAAGAAATACTTCGGCACGGATGGTATCCGGGGCCTCACCAATTCCTTCCCGATGACGGCCGAAACCGCATTGCGACTCGGCATGGCGGCGGGGCGGCATTTCGTGCGCCATACCGGGCGCCACTCCGTTGTGATCGGCAAGGATACGCGCTTGTCCGGCTATATGATCGAATCCGCGCTGGTGGCCGGTTTCACGGCCGTCGGGATGGATGTGTTCCAGTTTGGCCCTTTGCCAACCCCGGCTGTGGCGTTGATGACGCGTTCCTTGCGCGCCGATCTGGGCGTGATGATCACGGCTTCACACAATCCCTATCATGATAATGGCATCAAATTATTCGGACCCGAGGGCCGCAAGCTCGACGATGAGACCGAACTTCAGATCGAAGCGCTGATGGATGGCGGCCTGACCGAGGACCTCGCAGCGCCGGGCGATCTCGGGCGCGCCAAACGGATCGATGATGCCCAGGCGCGCTATGTCGAAATCGTCAAATCCACCTTTCCGCGCAATCAGAGCCTCTCCAGCCTTCGCCTCGTGATCGATTGCGCCAATGGTGCGGCCTACAAGGTGGCGCCGACGGCCTTGTGGGAGCTGGGTGCTGATGTGATCCCGATCGGGGTCGAGCCGAATGGTTTCAACGTCAACGAGGATTGCGGCTCGACTGCGCCGGCGCGTCTGGCCAAGGAAGTGGTCAAATACCGCGCCGATCTCGGTATCGCGCTGGACGGGGATGGCGACCGGCTGATCCTGTGTGACGAGAAGGGCCGCGTCATCGATGGCGACCAGATACTCGGCATGCTGGCACGTCACTGGCACAAGACCGGCGAGCTTTCCAAACCGGCTATCGTCGCGACGGTGATGTCCAATCTCGGACTGGAACGTTTCCTCGAGGGCGAGGGGATTGCGCTGGAGCGCACCCAGGTCGGTGACCGCTATGTCTCTGAGCGCATGAAGGAAACCGGCATCAATCTCGGCGGCGAGGCCTCCGGCCATATCGTGACACCGGATTTTGCACCGACCGGCGATGGCCTGATTGCCGCCCTGCAAGTGCTCCGGGTGCTGGTCGATTCCGGTCAGCCGGCCAGTTCGGTATTCCGGGTGTTCAAACCGGCGCCGCAATTGCTGGAAAATGTCCGCGTCAAAAAGGGCAAGTCCTTGCTCACAGATGCCAATGTTCTGGCCGCCATTGCCGAGGCCGAATTGCGTATGGGCACGAACGGGCGATTGCTGGTGCGGGCCTCCGGTACGGAACCGGTGATCCGGGTGATGGCCGAAGGCGAGATGAAACTGATCCGTAGCGTGGTCGATGATGTGCGGTCGGCCATTGAACGGGCGGCCAGCTAGTGACGGCTGTGGCGAAACCGGCACGGGACCAGATCGTCGAGCTGCAATATCTCCGGGCGCTGGCCGTGATGCTCGTCGTTGTCGGGCATACCCACCAGACCGAAGGGCGGTTCTTCGCCGACCCATTGCTGGGCGGATTCGCCTATTTCGGCTTTAGCGGCGTCGACGTCTTTTTCGTCATTTCCGGCTTCATCATCCATCATATTTACGGCAAGAGCGCAGGTTTCAGCCCGCGCTTTTTTCTCGCCAGGCTGAACCGGGTTCTCCCGCTCTACTGGGTCTACACCGCCATTGCCGTGGCCGGTTATCTTCTGGTGTTCGGCGACGGGCCCGATACCGCCCTGCGCCAGAAAGACTGGCTGGCGACGCTGACGCTGTTCCCGGTTGGGTATCCGCCCATTCTGCCGGTCGCTTGGACGCTGACGCATGAACTCTATTTCTATCTTGTCTATGCGATCTATCTCGCGCTTCCCCTGGCGATGCGGCCCTGGGCCGTGCTGGTCTGGTCGGGATTGACGCTCGCCGGCCTGTTCGGTTTTGCCGAGGGTGCATCGCCGTTGGTCGGCCTGATTGTCAGCCCGTTCAACCTGCTTTTCCTCGCCGGCGCGCTGATCGCACAATTCTCGGATCGCCTGATGGCCATGCGCGGACTGGCGATGGGCCTGGCTGCAGCAGGTGCCGCGCTCGGCCTTGCCTGGACCACGGCCTATGGCATTGAGGGTCTGCCGGACCCGGCCATTCGCGTTCCGGTCTTCGCGCCCTTCGCGATCGGCACCGTCTGGGCGGTTCTGGCCTGGCGACCGCGATTGCCGGCCTTGGCGGCGCGCATCGGCGACTGGTCCTATGCCTGCTATCTGGGCCATATCCTGGTGCTCGACCTGTTGGCCCGAATTCTCGCGCCCTACCTGTCCGGGACGGTGTTTGCCAGCCCGGTCTATTATACCCTCGCTATCACCGCGACGCTGGTCCTGGCCTGGCTCAGCCACCGGCTGATCGAGCGGCCCTTGCTGAAGCTGGGCAAGACGGCCATTGCCGCCCTTGTACCCAAATCGTCGCCTGCCGCCGCTCCCTAGGCCCGGGAATCCGGTGCGAACGGGCCGGAAAGGCTGCGTTTTCGAGGTGCAGCCGGTTCACATCGCGATGGCGTTACCCAGCCTTGCCGAAAGTGCTTTAGCGGCAATCTCTCCTTGCACCGGCCTGCCGCCTCGGCGATACCCGTTCTATTCACAGCAGGAGTAAGTCGACATGCGCGTTGCGATGATCGGTACGGGATATGTGGGCCTGGTTTCCGGCGCCTGTTTTGCCGATTTTGGCCATGAGGTCATTTGCGTCGACAAAAATGCCGAAAAGGTCGAGACTCTCCAGTCCGGCGGCATCCCGATCTATGAGCCTGGCCTCGACCTTCTGGTCCAGCGTAATGTTCGCGAGGGCCGGCTGAGTTTCACCCAGGATCTCACCGAAGCGGTGCGCGAGGCGGATGCCGTCTTCATCGCCGTCGGCACACCAAGCCGGCGCGGCGATGGCTTTGCCGATCTCAGCTATGTCTATGCGGCGGCCAAGGAAATCGCTGAAGTGATGAATGGCTATACCGTCATCGTCACCAAATCGACCGTGCCGGTTGGCACTGGAGACGAGGTTGAGCGCATTGTTCGCGAAACCCGTCCGGACGCCGATTTCGCCGTCGTTTCCAATCCTGAATTCCTGCGCGAAGGCGCGGCAATCGATGATTTCAAACACCCGGACCGCGTTGTCGTCGGCACGGATGACGAGCGCGCCCGCACGGTGATGCACGACATCTACCGGCCGCTTTTCCTCAATGAGACGCCGATCGTTTTCACCTCGAGGCGCACGTCGGAACTGATCAAATATGCCGCGAATGCGTTTCTGGCGATGAAGATCACCTTCATCAATGAAATGGCGGATCTATGCGAGGCGGTTGGCGCCAATGTTCAGGAAGTCGCCCGCGGCGTTGGTCTGGACAAGCGGATCGGCGGCAAATTCCTGCACGCCGGACCCGGCTATGGCGGCTCGTGCTTCCCCAAGGATACGCTGGCCCTCACCCGGACAGCCCAAGAAGCCGGTGCGCCTCTGCGGCTGATCGAGACCGTGGTCGACGTCAATGATGCCCGCAAGCGCGCAATGGCACAAAAGATCATCCAGGCCTGCGGCGGCGATGTCGACGGCAAGACGGTCGCTATTCTCGGCCTGACCTTCAAGCCCAACACCGACGATATGCGCGAGGCTCCGAGCCTGGAAATCGTCCCGGCCCTGCAACGAGCCGGTGCCCGGGTGAAGGCCTTCGATCCGGCCGGCACGCTGGAAGCGGAAAAACTGCTCTCGGATGTCGAATTCGTTTCCGGCCCCTATTTTTGTGCCGAGAATGCCGACGTGCTGGCGATCATCACCGAGTGGAATGAATTCCGGGCCCTTGATCTGGACCGGATAAAATCGGTCATGCGCTCTCCGACGATTGTCGATTTGCGCAATATCTACTCGCCCGAGGAGATGGCGGCAGCCGGCTTCGATTATACCAGCGTCGGTCGTCCCAAGGATTGATCCCGCATGCGATTGCAGGTGTGCAATCCGGGGCAATTTCTGACCGGCGCGGCCACCCCGCAATGGCAGGGCTTGCATGACTCCAGTCATGCAATAGGACTATCCCGTAACCTCTCAAATGGATGCGCAGCATGACCCAGATTCCCCACGCGAGCCTGAAGCCGAACAGCTCGGCATTTGAAAACGAACCCCTGATCAAACCGACCGGGTTTCGCGAATATGATGCGCGCTGGTGGTTCGGGCATCCTGGTTCCGATGTCGCGCCGGATCTCAACCTGTATGGCGTCCAGGCGCTGGGGCTGGGGCTGGGAACCTTGATCCATGAGTTGGGTGTCGGGCCGAAAATCGCCGTCGGGCACGACTACCGCAGCTATTCGCTCAGCGTCAAACAGGCGCTTGAAGTCGGTCTGATGGATGCCGGCATCGAGGTCCATGATATCGGTCTGGCCCTGTCGCCAACCGCCTATTTCGCGCAATTCGATCTCGATCTGCCATGCGTTGCAATGGTGACGGCGAGCCATAATTCCAACGGCTGGACGGGAGTCAAAATGGGCGCTCAGCGGCCTTTGACCTTCGGGCCTGACGAGATGTCACGGTTGAAGGAAATCGTCCTTGGCGGCCATGGCAAATCCCGCGCCGGTGGCGGTTATGTGCGCCATACCGGTGTCGCTGAACGCTATCTCGCCGATGTCTCGGACGGGGTGAAGATTTCGCGCCCGCTCAAAGTCGTCGCCGCGTGCGGAAATGGCACGGCCGGTGCTTTCGCGCCGCAGGCCCTGCGGGCGATGGGCGTCGAGGTGATCGAGCTTGATTGCGAACTCGATCACAGCTTCCCGCGCTATAATCCCAATCCTGAAGACATGAAAATGCTGCACGCGATCCGCGATGCGGTGCTCGAACACAAGGCCGATGTTGGCCTCGGTTTCGACGGTGATGGTGATCGCTGCGGCGTGGTCGATAATGAGGGCGAAGAGATCTTTGCCGACAAGATCGGCCTGATGCTGGCGCGCGATCTGGCGCCGCTCTATCCAGGCTCGACCTTCGTCGTCGACGTCAAGTCGACCGGCCTGTTCGCGATCGACCCGGTGCTGGCCGAGAATGGCTGCAAGACCGACTACTACAAGACCGGCCATTCCTACATCAAGCGCCGCTCGAAAGAGCTTGGCGCGCTCGCCGGTTTCGAGAAATCCGGCCATTTCTTCCTGCAGCCGCCAATCGGTCGCGGCTATGATGACGGGCTCGTCGCGGCGCGTGCGATCCTGCTAATGCTTGATCGCAATCCGGCCCGCTCGATGGCCGATCTGCGCCGGGCCCTGCCTGTCAGCTACGGTTCGCCCACGATGTCGCCGGCCTGCGGTGACGAGGTCAAATACGGCGTTGTCGAGCGCATCATCGCGCAATTCGAGGCCAAGGCCGCGGCAGGCGAAATGATCGCTGGCCGCCCGATCACCAATATCAATACGGTCAATGGCGTTCGCTTCACCCTCGAGGGCGGCGCCTGGGGCCTGGTGCGGGCCTCATCGAACACGCCCAATCTCGTAGTGGTCGTCGAGAGCCCCACGTCCGACGCTGATGTGAAATCGGTATTCGAGGCGATCGAGGCCGTACTGGCGGGCTATCCGGAGATCGGTGCCTTCGACCAGAAGCTCTGACCGTCTGCTTCTCGCCGGCGCTATGGTCCCGGTATTGCTTGGCGCAGCAGGGTGGATGATCATGCCCGGCGCGCCTGATGCGGCGACCGTCGGGGCGACCCTTCCGTTGCATGATGGAAATGCGATTCGGCCCATCTATTGCGGCCGGAGACAAACGAGGTTTCGAATTGGTATTCGCCGACATCAACCCGTTGAACCGGTTTGGCTTTTACAAGGCTTTGCGAGACCCGGCCTGGTATCTCTCATCGCGTGGGCGTGAGAGTCGGCGGCGCCTGGCCGCCTATCGCGACCGGCATGCGGGGGAGCAGGCCGTTATTATCGGTTCCGGGCCCAGCCTGCGTCATACCGATCTTTCCCGTCTGACAGGGCGGACCGTCTTCGGCATGAACCGCCTCTATACCGGTTTTGATACGCTGGGCCTGACCGTCGATTATCATCTGGCGATCAATGATTACGTGCTGCACTATTACGGCGCCGAGCTGGTTGGGCTGGGCATCCCGCTCTTTTCGGCCTGGAGCGGCCGAGCCGATGTGCCCTACCACTCGCACGTGACCGATCTCTACACGCTGAGTGATCATGATTTCGAATATGATCTGACCAAACGCGTGCCAGCCGGGGCGACAGTGACCTATGCCGCGATTCAGCTGGCCTATTATATGGGTTTCACCGATGTCGTGCTGGTTGGTGTCGATCACCGTTTCATCCTCAATTCCGAGGAAGAGGCCAGCGGGCCGAATGCCGCGATTGTTCGCTCGGGCGACGACCCGAACCATTTCAGCTCAACCTATTTCCCCGAAGGCGTGATCTGGCAAACGCCTGATTTTGCCCGATCCGAACCGGCTTATCGCAACGCGCTGGCCGCTTATTCGGCAGACGGGCGCGTCATTCGCGATGCGACGGTCGACGGCGCACTGACGATATTTCCGCGCTATCCTGAGGATTTGCGACTGCCGGAAACCGGCGCGGCTCAATCAGGCGGGGAGTAGGGCCTGATGGGATGCGGCCGTGATGTGGACCGCATTGGGTACGCGCGGCGAGGCTTGCATGAGCACGGCGCCGCCGGCAGCTTCGACCAGTGCGGCACCGGCGGCCACGTCCCAGAGCATGATGTCCTGCTCGTGATAGACGTCGAAAATCCCGCGCGCGACGAGGGCGAGCGAACTCGCCGCCGAACCAAGCATGCGGACTTTCTTGTAGCGGGCCAGCTGGTGCGAGAACTCGGCCATTGAGGGGCCGGAAAAGTCGCGATTGGCCGGAAGGCCCGTCACCAGCGCCGCGTTTGCGGCCTCGCTGACGCCTGAAACCCGCATCGGCTGGTCATTGCACTTGGCGCCAAAGCCGGGGCCGCCGGCCAGCAGGTCATTGCGCAGGAAATCGAAGATCACCCCACCGACAGGTTTGCCCTTGGCGAGCAGGCCGATCGCGACGACGCAGCGGTCGAAGCCGCGATTGTAATTATACGACCCGTCGAGCGGATCGACGATCCAGACCAGATCGAGATCGAGCGCATTGGTCATCTCGGCCGATTCCTCGGCCAGGATTGGCAGGCCGGTCTGGCGCAAGCGCTCGACAATGATCGCTTCCGCTTCGCTGTCCTCGGACAGTTTCACATCCCGGCGCATCTCGGTGACAATGCGGGCATCGGCGAACCGTGTGGCAAGGAATTCGCCCGCAGTGCGGGCGGCTTCGCTGGCGGTTGCGATCAATCCGGGGAGATCGCTCATCGGGCGGCCAGACCAAGATCGCGCAGCAGGTTGAGTGAGGCTTGGGATTCCATGTCCTTGCGGCAGCGTGCCGTATAGGTCGCGGCGTGCGGCGTGAGCAGGACATTGTCGCGGCCCTGGAGCGGGCCGGTATAGGGCTCGGTCCAGAATGTGTCGAACCAGACGCCGCCGAGCTTGCCGGCATCAAGCGCCGTGATCAGCGCGTCCTGGTCGACCAGGCCACCGCGGGCCGAGTTCAACAGCATGACACCGGGCTGCATAAGGGCAAATTGCGCGGCGCCAATGACGGCATCCTCGCCGCCAGCGTGCAGCGAGACGATATCGGCCGCTGCCAGACCGGCTTCCAGGCTGACCGGTGTGGCGCTCTGGTGGATGATGTCATCGTCGAGGAAGGGGTCGTGTACGAGGATTTCGGCGCCGAGGGCGCGGAACAGATTGGCGGTGGTCTGACCGATACGGCCATAGCCGATGATCAGGACTTTGGAGCCATCAATTCCGGGCGAAATCATTTTCTTCCAGCCGCCGGCGTGAATGGCCTGGCTCATCGGTGCCAGATTGCGTCCGAGATGGAGCGCGGCGGCAAGGGTGAGTTCGGCCACGGCGCGCGAGGGCGCCTCGGGCGTGTTGGATACCTTGACGTTGTGGGTGGCGGCGGCGTCGAAATCGACATTCGCCATGCCGATGCCGACGCGGGCCAGCGCCTTCAGTTTCGGTGCGCTCGCCAGAACGGTGGCGTTCAGGGGTTCGAGTCCGGCGATCAGACCATCGACGCCATCGAGCTGGCGGATGATCTCTTCCTCGGTGAGTCGGCGGCCGAACGGGTTCGGGCGAATTTCGCAGCCAGCCTTGATGAGAATGTCCAGCGGAGCCGGATCGGCTTCAGCAAAGGATGATGGGCCGATGGCGACGAGCATGGTGTTATCCTCAATAGTGATCCTGAATCGGGGGAGATTTGGCATCCGCTGACGCTGGAAACAAGACCAATTTCGCCGCGAACCTGTCCCGCAGTGCGGTGCGCGCCCTGATAATGTGCTGTTTGTGGCGATTCCGGAAATTGGTGCGGTTGCGAAGCGGTGCCATCAGCCCTACAAAGCTGCACAAATAGGGCTCAACCGGCAGCACGCTGCCGGCCGGCTCCCCTGAATGTGGGTATTTCCGGATTTCACAACGATTTTCGTTGAATGGTTTAAGAGACTTGGTGGACATGGCGACGACTGGCACGACTGAGAATTTGGACGAGAACAGCGGCAACCCTACACAGGGTTTCAACCGGTTCATTCCATCCCTGAACGCCACGGAAATCCAGGAATTTGCCGACGTGATGGCGCTGAATTTCGACAGCGCGGTCAGCGCCGAGGAAGTGCAGCTGGCCCACGACCGCATCGCTGGCTTTGTGCACCAGATGCGCGGTCGAGTCGGCGAGGGCATGTTTGACCTGCTGCTGCTGTATTTCACCCGCCGCATCGCCGCGAAGGCTTTCGTTGATCAGGCGGGTGCGAAGGACGCGTCGGCACTGCGCAGTTTCGAGATCGGAACCCTGTTCGGCGGCAGTACCGTTGTCAGCGCGATGGCGGTCGAGGATTTGCCGGTCAAGGTGAAACAGATCGCGATTGACCCGCTCAGCGGTTATTACGGCCAGGGCGTCGACCCGGTGACGGGGCTGCCGGTCGTCAAGGAAAACGTGATCGAGAACTTCCGCATCGCCAAGCTGCCGCTCAGCGATATCGAAATTCTGCCCGGTCTGTCGGAAGATCCGGAAATCATCGAGCGCGCAACGCGTGGCCGCTTCATTTCCGGCTATATCGATGGTGATCACAGCTATGCCGGCATCCATCGCGACTGGTTCAATTACACGCCCCATATCGAGGTTGGCGGCTATGTGATCGTTGACAATTACAACGACAAGACCGCGCCGGAGGTCTCGATCTTCGTGGATGGTATCGTTCTGCCCTATCTGCGCGAATACTACGAAACCGTGCTGGAAACCGCGCAGACCATCGTGTTCCGCAAGGTTCTCGAAGTGCCAGACGCGCTGAACCAGGATCTGGCGGAAAATATTCCGTTCACCGCAGCCGTGCGCAATATGGACAAGTTGCGCAATATCGCCTTGGCCGCGCAGCACAGCGCCGAGGAACGCGGTCGGGCGTTGGAAAATCGTACCAATCGCGTCAAGGCGTTGACCGCGAAGCAGGAGCAGTTGCAGGCCGAACTGCAACAGGCTCAGGGGGCCCGGGAGAAGGCCGCTCGATTGGTGGACGAGCAGCGTCTTGAACTGGCGCAGCTCAGTGAGCGCACTGCCGCGTTCAAACGTTCTGAAGCCGAGGCGCGGGCACAAGCTGAGTTGACGGCAAAGCAGCTGAAGTCCGCGGTTGCAGACAGCACCAAGACGATCGGAAAGCTGGAGCAATCGCTTGCCGCCAAGCAGGAACGCAATGTGTCGCTGCAGCAAGCGCGCAAGGCCGCCGTGGCGCGCGCCACGGCGTTGGACCGCCGCGCCCAGCGCCTCGATACCGAACGTGAGAAGTCTGCACTGCAATTGGTACAGCTTGCCGCCGATCTGAAGGCGGCCGAAGCGCATGGTGCCGAGCTTGAGGCGCGCAGCCAGAAGGTCGAAAGCGAATTGACAACGGTTCGGACCGAATGTGCGGCCCTGACCGATGAGCTTGAAGCCCGGAATCGGGAATTGGCATCCTGGCAGCAAAAATTCCAGGATTCGGCACGGGAAATCGACGAGCGCAACACGGCGCTGGCGGTCGAGTCCGCACGCGCGGAGCGGGCTGAGGCGGAGGCGGCCGGGCTCTCGGCGGAGCTGGTCAGCGTCACAGCCGCTACTGCGGCTAGCGTGGCAGAGGCTGGCAAGGATGCCGATAGTCTCAGTCGGCAATTGGCCGATATCCAGGTCTATGCTGCGGAGGCGGATATCAGTATCGCCGCGACGCAGGCTGAGTTGAAGCTGGCGGAGACGGCCAAGCAGGCTGCACAGGCGGAAATCCAGACTCTCGCAGCGCGGCTTGCTGCCGCGGAAGCGGCTGTTGGCCAGGCCGAAAAGGCGCGTCGCGCCCAGGAGCGCAAGGCCCAGGACGCGGAAGAAGCGACGAAGCGGGTTCGTGAGGAAATGCGTGTGCAGCGCAAGCGGGCTTCGCTGCAGGAAAACGAGCTTCACGTGCTTGAGGCGCAACTGGAGGCGCCCCGCATTCTGCTATCGCGTCTGGTGCGCTCCAGCCTGGCGCGAATCCGACAGAAATTTGCCGGCCGCGCCGATCCGCCGGCCGGACCCGCGCCACGCGTCGCGGCCGCCAAGCCAGCTCAGCTGGAATCCGCCTCGGCATCCGCTGCGCCGGTGGCCCATGCGCCTGCGGTGGCTCCTGCCGCTCCAGGCCGCAGCATCGACGTCGTCATTCCACCGACGCCGGAAATGCACGATGCCGGCCCGCCACAGCACGACCAGACCATGTTCGTGAACTACACATTTGGCGGCAAGACGCGCTATCTGCAGCGCCATGATTTCCTGCGCCAGACCCTGCGCGCGGGCCGTGCGCTCGACAAGCTGCGCGGCGCCTTCAAGGGCGAGCGCTGTTTCGTAATCGGGAATGGTCCCAGCCTGAACCAGCAAAATCTGCCGCAGCTGGAATCCGAGTTCACGATCGGCTCGAACTATATCTACATGAACAAGGAGAAGATGGGCTTCTATCCGACCATCATCGCCTTCGCCAATTATCTGGTGATCAAGCAGCGCATGGACGAGATCATGGGGCTGGAAGAGCCGGTCAAGGCACTTCCCTTCTATCTCTACGACGAGATCGGTGAGTCGAATAACGGCGTTGGCGCGCCGAAGAATTCGATGGTCATCAACATGCAGCACCAGACGCCGAACTTCTCGGCCGACGCGTCCAGCTATGTCTCGACACAGTCGACGGTGACCTATGTCAATCTGCAACTCGCGCATTATCTCGGCTTCGACCGGGTGTATCTGATCGGTGTCGATAACCGTTATATCCAGCCGAAACACGGCAAGGAAGGCACGGTTCTCACCCAGGAAGAGGATGATCCGAACCACTTCACCCCGAATTATTTCAAGGGGCTGAAATGGCAGAAGGGCGATGAAGAGAAGATGGAGTCGCTCTATGTCCGCGCCAAGACGGCGTTCGAGGACCGCGGCTCCAAGGTTATCGATTGCACCCATGAAGGCGCGCTGACCGTGTTTGAGAAACAGGACCTCGACACTGTTATCGCCAAGTCGCCGGCGCCTCCGCGCGCGACGATCAAGCAGGCCGTGTCGCTGATGCGCAAGGTCACCAGTCCCGAGCCGCACGACCAGTTGACGCCGAAGCGCGTGGTCGTCACGATTTCCCCGGATCTGGATGACCGTTTTGGCCATCACTTCAATATGGATTCCTACCTGCGCAGGATCGCCCGCGACAAGGGCGATGAACTGATCTCACTGTGCTCGCTGAAGCTCGATCCGCAATTGCGCGATGAGCACAACTGGCTCGTGCCGGCCTTTGAAGGGCGCACATGGTATTCGCTGCGCGACGAAAAAGTGATCCGCCGCAAGACGAAAAAGTTCACCGAGGACCTGAAGCGGGCGATGGCCGTCATCGAGCGCGCCTTCGAACCGGATACCCAGTTCTCGCTCTACATGTACACCGGTAATCTGCCGCTGGCGAAAGCCGTCGCCGCATTCGCCCACGATCGTCCGAATTATGATGTCGCCGTGCACCACTTCTATGGTGCGATGATGGACATGGAAAACTCGGAGATCGTCGAGGAAAGCCGGCGGCTGATTGGTGAGACGCTCGCCCTGGGCGCCCGTCTCTTCCTTGGGACTGACGAGCTGGTGGACTATTATGCCAAGAAGACCGGGCACCGGCTTGGCTATCTCGGCGATCCGTCAGTGACATTTTCCGACGATGAAGTGCGCGGCATGATGAAGGGCCCCGCTGATGCGCCGGTCAATCTGTCCAAGGACGCCGCGACGGTCTTCTTTCCGCCGAACATGAATATCGAGAAGGGCTATCTGACCGCCGTCGGTGCCGCACGGCGCCTGGTCGAGACCGATCGGCTTGCCGGCCAGTTCTCGCCGGTGCTGAGATATGTGCCGCGCGATTCCACGCCCGACCATGTCATCAAGGAAGCCGAGTCGCTGAAGCAAAATGCCAAGGCCCGTTTCGTTGAAGGCGTGCTGAGTGATGCCGACTTCCAAGCCATCACACGCGATGCCGACATCATCGCCATTCCCTATACGCGCAAGGCGTTTGATCGCCGCATGTCGGGTAGCCTGACCGATGCCCTTATGACGGCCAAACCGATCGTCGCGACCAAGGGCACCTATGTCGGCAACCAGGTTGAGCGCTTTGGCTGTGGCGAAGTGTTTGATGATGGCGATGCAGACGGGCTTGTTGCCGCGCTCGAGCGCGTCCGCGCCAATTACCCGGCCTACAAGAAGGCGGCCATCAAGGCGCGCCGCGAATATTTCCGCGAGCGCTCCTGGGGCAGCCTCTACACCCGGGTCATTCTGAATCAATAAGGCAGGCGGCTTGGGCCCGGTGGCGATTGCGTATCCGGGTCCGTGGCGAAGGGGCTGGCCCTTCTCCAGTTTCGCTCGCATTCGCGTGGCGAGGCGCCGGCCGCCGCTGGCGCGTGCGCGATCAGGCCTTGGCGTGCACCGATCTGACGCCGGCACCGGAAGTCTGCATTTCGTTGAACCAGTCATAGGTGCTGGCAATGCCCTGCTTCAGGGGCAGGCTTGAGCTCCAGCCAAGCGCTGCCAGTTTGGATACATCCATCAGCTTGCGCGGTGTGCCGTCCGGCTTTGACGTGTCCCATTCCAGCCGGCCTTCAAAGCCGACGGCGTCTTTCACGGTTTCGGCCAGTTCGCGGATGGTGACGTCAATGCCGGTGCCGACATTGACGATGCCCTCATCGCTATAGGTGTTCATCAGGAAGACACAGGCCTCGGCCAGTTCGTCGCAATGGATGAATTCGCGCATTGGCGTGCCGCTGCCCCAGACCGTGACTTCGGCGGCATTGGCCAGCTTGGCTTCATGGAAGCGGCGGATCAGGGCCGGCAGGACATGCGAGCTCTCAAGGTCGAAATTATCGCCGGGACCATAGACATTGGTCGGCATCAGCGAGATGGCATCGAAGCCGTATTGGCGGCGATAAGCCTGACACATGATGATGCCGGCGATCTTGGCGATGGCATAGGCATCATTGGTCGGCTCGAGCTTGCCGGAAAGCAGGGCGTCTTCCCGCATCGGTTGCTCGGCGAGTTTCGGGTAGATGCAGGATGAGCCGAGGAAGGCCAGCTTCGTCACGCCGGAGCGATAGGCGCTGTCAATCACATGGGTCTGGATCTGCAGGTTTTCGCGGATGAAATCGGCCGGATAGTCCTTGTTGGCAAGAATGCCACCGACTTTCGCTGCCGCGAGGAATACATGGGTTGGCCGTTCGGTCTGGAAAAACGCGTCGACGGCGCGCGCATCGGTCAGGTCGAGTTCCTGGCGTGTGCGGGTCAGAAGATTGTCGTGACCGGCGGCCTGCAGCTGGCGCAATATGGCGCCGCCCACCAGGCCGCGATGACCTGCGACATAGATCTTGCTGTTCTTGTCCATGAGATTTTCCTGTCTGGGCGAGGCGACGGCATTGCCGCAACCTGCATTCGCAATGGCTGGCCTAGCGACTAGAGTCGAACTCTGGCCGCGTCAATCTGCGGGCCGGTCTACGCGTCCGGGCCGATGAGTTCAACCGGCGGAGCGCCGGGGTCGAGGGCGATCGCAACGGGCGTACGAGTTGGCGGCGAGCCGGAGAGTGCGAGTTCCCATTGAACGCTCTTGGCCGGTGTCGTCACCAGCAAAAGCCATCTGGCCGACCGCCATAATGCTGCCGGTGTCAGGCTGATACGGGTCTCGCCGCTGACGGGATGGGGCGCCGAATACAGCCACTCGCCGTCATTGCGTGTGCTCCAGCCTTGCTCCGGGAAGAGCGAGGCGATGTGGCCGTCATCACCGACGCCGAGCAGGGAGAGGTCGGCGGGCTGGTCCAGAAGCCCGGCAATGCGGGCCTTGGCCGCGCCAATCCCGGCAGCGGGGTCGAGACCGGGTGTGAACAGGCCGGTTATTGCCGCCGATTGCAGCGGCGTGCCCGCGAGGTAGCGGCGCATCTCGCCTTCATTGCTCTGGGGGCTGTCGAGCGGGACCCAACGTTCATCGCCGAGGATGAAATTTACCCGTGACCAATCGACGTCTGAGGTCGCGAGATACGGGATCAACCGGCGTGGCGTATTGCCGCCCGACCAGACCAGAATCGCCCGGCCGCGTTGCTCAATGGCATTATTCGCCGCTGCCGCGATTTCAAGGGCTGCACGCTGCATCGACAGGGGCGCTGCCGGCCGGCTCAATGGGCGAGGACCGCGGCAGGCAGCCGGGTCAGGCCGAGCTCGGCGCAGCGTCGGATCTGGCAATTGGTCAGGAATTGATGCCCGCGCCCCGATTCCCCGACATTGAAATTGTGCCGGTTCCGCTCACCAGTCTCCCAAGGTGCAACGATCTGGTCGGGATCGACCCTCAGATTCAGATGTTTTGCGACCCTTGCGACGACTGCGCGCGGGGAGGTGCGGATATCCTCGAATTCGATGTGCAGGCCCGGTGTCGCGAGCCAGCCGTCACGGGCCTCCCGCAATTTCCCGAAATGTTCGATGACCTGATCGATGGTGAACTTGTCATGCCAGGCATTATGGGTTTGACCGGCCCTGCGGGCGGCCCGGCCGGCCTCATAGCCCGCGAGCACACAATCGAGCGCATCGCGCGTGATGGTGATCAGTTTTGCCTTGTCACTGGCGAGGGCCTTCACCGCCGCTTCGGATACGCCGCCATTGGTCTTTACAGCCACCCAGCGCTTTTCCGAGGCCCGCAACAACGTGGTCATATTGCGGCTTGCGAGATTGGGTACATGCCCGTTGGCATTCACTGGCAGCCCGTCCCAGGATTGCGGGTGGCCTCCTTGCTTGAGAGTTTCGACCAGGAGCTGTGTCAGAAAGCTGCTGGCGGACATTTGCAGGCCATATAAAATTACGAGCATTAAACTTGCCTTCTCATTCCTCATGATCGCCGAATGCACGACCAACGGACAGGCAGACTCGAAGTCTGTATTTGTCCGTCGGCCACGCTGCGGTAGGTCGTGCCTCGGCACAGACGGTTTTCTCACCGTCAGACCGGAAGTCGGCACTCCGGATTGTGAGCATGCCCGTCAGGGCTTGTCGCAGCCGGGATGGCTGCGACGCCACGCTCTGATCGATCTATGCGAACGCCCGTTCGCGCAGGCTCCGCACCCGCTTTTTCAGTTTGGAATGGTCGGGGCTGACCTGCAGGGCGAGGCGCAGCAGGAACAGGGCTTCATGAAGCCGGTCCTGTTGTTCGTTCAGCGCCGCCAGCTCGCGCAGGGCTGGCAGGTTGGCCGGGTCCAGCGCCAATGCACGGCGATAGGTCGCTTCTGCGCCGGCCATATCATGCGCCTTCTGCTGCATCCGGGCCTGATTGAGCAGAAGACCTGCATTGCGTGGGCGCAGTGACAGAGCCGACTTGGCCAATTCGGTGGCCTCGGGCAGTTTGTCTTTCGCGACCAGCAGGGCACACAAGGCGATCGCTGATGACGGATGGCCAGGATTTGAGGTCAGCGTAGCGCGCAGGCTTTCCTCGGACGCTTTGCCCGCACCGGCTTTTGCCGGAGGAGTGGCGCTGGTCTTCCCGGTCTTGGTGGCCCGGGTGGTGGTTTTGGGCTTTGTCGTCGCCGTCTTCCCCTTGGAAGCCGCGCTCGGCGCCTTTGGCTTGGCTTTCGCGGTGGTGGTTTTGCTGGCCTTGGCGGCGGTTGTGGTTGTTTTGGTGTCTGGCTTGCTGTCGGTCATGTGTCCGTCCCTGTGGCGCGCGATCGGTCAAAAAGTGACGCTGTACGCGCGTAAAATCAGTGAAATCGCCATCAGACATGGAAAGGCCGCCTCTGACGGAGCAGCCCTAATAGTTATTCTGAGGATCTCGGCCAATAATCACGTGTCGGCGCGCCGGGCGCAAGTTGATTCTTTGCACTTTCCGGAAAGTCCTGCGGATGACTGACAAGGCCTGCCGGCATGGGGCTATATCGGCGAAATTGCTTGCCAGCCGGTGATATTTTCTGTTTCTCCCGACCCCTGCCATTGCTATAAGCGTCGCAAGGTCGGGGGTGCGCGCCGGGGCAATGCGGGCGGACGGTAGGCTCCGGGCCGCCTTCGCGGGCAGCAAGTGGCGCCCAATCAATTTAAAGAGCTGGTGTTTGGTCGACGTTTGCACCGCTGACGGGAAAATTCATGAATATTGCCAAACAGCCTTCCCGTCTCGACCAGGCTGGTTTTCGCCGAACCTCCTTTCTTCTCGGCCCATTCGGACCATTAATCGCCTATCCGCGGCTGATCATGCTGCTGGTCTGGACCGATGTGCGCGCCATGTATGTGCGCTCCGCCCTCGGCCTGTTCTGGGTAGTCCTGCTGCCGGTCTTCTACGTTGCCGTCTTCGTTTTCATCCGGATCTATCTGTTCGACCGCTCAGCCCGGTCGCCGGATTGGCATGGATCGGTGCTCGGCATCGGCGACATTCCGATGATGGCGCTGATGATTTTCGCCGGCTTCATCGTTTTCTGGGAGGCCAGCGAGATCATCGGGCGCTCGCCGAGCGGCACACGACGCTATTCCGCCTATGTCCGTGACAGCGTCTTTCCCGTCGAAATCCTGCCCTGGGTGACGATTGGCAATGCGGTCTTCAACCTGATTGTCCGCAGCGTGATATTCATCATCGCCTTCGCGGTGATTGTCGGCCATTTTCACGTCACGGCGCTTTTTTTCCCGATCGTGATCGCGCCCATGATCCTGATGATGGTCGGGGTCGCCTATGCTTTCTCGGCTATCGGGACCTATTTTCGAGACCTGGATTTTATCGTCACGACCTTGATGACCGGCATGATGCTATTGAGCGCTGTCCTATACCCTCTGTCAGAGGTCCCGGCTGCCTACAGGCCCTATGCCGCCCTCAATCCGATGGCGATGGCGATCGAGCAGACCCGCGAAGTGGTTATGCTGGGACGCATGCCCGATTGGGGTTATCTCGGTATGGCGACACTGGCTGGAATCATCATGGCCTGGGCTGGTTTCGCTCTTTACAGATCCTTGCGTGGAGGCTTTGCCGATGTCGTCTAATGAAGTTGTGATCGACGTCCGTAACGTCTCCAAATGGTTCGATGTGGAAGGCTCGGGCGTTGCTCTGGGGCCGTCGGAAGTGTCGGATGTTTCCCAGAAGGGGGCCAGCAAATACCAGGCACTCGACGATGTCAGCTTTCAGGTCTGCAAGGGCGAGACAGTCGGTATTGTTGGTCGCAACGGGGCTGGCAAATCGACTTTGCTGCGGATCATTTCCGGCATCATGAAACCGGACAAGGGCAAGGTGAAAATCGCCGGTCGGGCCTATTCGGTGATGGGTATGGGCATCGGCCTGCGGCCTAATCTCACCGGCGCCGAAAACATCATGATCAAGAGCGCGGTGATGGGGCTTTCCAAGGCCGAGATCGATGAGCGCTACGACTCGATCGTCGATTTCGCCGAACTCGGCGATTATATCAAACAGCCGATGCGGACCTATTCCAAGGGCATGCGCGCCCGACTCGCCTTCGCCATCACCTTCGCCTTCGATCCCGAAATTCTGATCGTCGACGAGGCGCTGTCCGGTGGCGACGGTGCCTTCAAGCGCAAGGCTGAGGCGCGGCTCAACGAAATCAACGAAAGCGGCGCGACCATTCTCCTGGTCAGCCATGGCGGCGGCAATCACAAACGGCTCTGCAATCGCAGCATCCTGCTCGACCGCGGCCACCTGCTCAATGACGGACCGCCCAAGCAGATCCTGCAATACTACAAGCGCATTCTCGGCACGCCGCCCGGGGAATTGCCCCAGATCATCGAGGAAATCCGCAACGCCGATCCCGATGCGGAAGCGGCGATGGAAGATTCCGATCGCCTCGCAGCGCGCGCCGGCACCGGCTCGGCACCCGTGCTGAAATTTGAGCCAGGGCTGAAATCCTACTCCGCCAACCCGTCCAAGCCGCGGGGCGCCGAAATCCTGACCGCCGGTTTCAAGGATGCAGAGGGCGGCCCGGTCAATGTCCTGCCCGCCGGCCCCAAGGCCTATGCCTTTGACGTCACGGCGCGTTTCGACAAGACCGCGACCAATGTCTATGCCGAGCTCTGCATCAAGAATGAAGAAGGCGTGGAGCTGTGCTGGTATCGGTCGCACCAGGCCGGCCGCTCGCGGCCCAAGGTCAAGGCCGGCACCGAAATCAAACAGGAATACCAGATCCGCAACCGGCTGCTCGACGGAGACTATTTTATCGACGTCACCATTCACGGTGATGCCGGAGAGGGGCCGGTCGTGCTGCACCGGATCACCGACATGGTCACCTTCCAGAGCACAGGCACGACCGACACGCGCCTGTCCGGCATTATTGATCTGAGCTAGTTGCAGGAGGCCGGCACGGCGCCGGTTGAGGAAGAGAGTTTTGTCCAGATGCGCGCCTCGACCCGGCTTAAATTCGTGTTTATTTGCAACCCGAAATGCGCTTCGACATCGATCCGCAATGCCTTGGATCCGCACTCCAACCTGCGCGCCAATCCGCGCTCGCCGCGCCGGCCTCTCTCCAATCACGCCTCGGCGCGCGAGGTAAAGGCGATGTTCGAGGAGCAGGGGCGGGACTGGTCGGAGTATTTCTCATTCACCACCATGCGCAATCCCTGGGCAAAGGTGGCCTCGCTTTATACATACGCGCTGAAGCAGCCGCGCTCCGTGGCGCATGAAGTGGCAGTCCAGGCTGATGATATAGCCGGCTTCATTGGCACCGATGTCTTCTTGGAGACCATTCGGCCGCTCGACCGTATGACGCTCGACCAGGACGGGGCCCGGCTGGTCGACAGAATCTACAAGGTCGAGACCTTGGCCGATGATTTGCCGGAGATTGAGGGCAAGCTGGGCGTCCAGCTTGCGGTCCCGCACTTGAATGCCTCATCCAATCACGACTATCGTCAATTGTTCGACGCTCGGTCTGTGGAAAAAGTCCGTGAATTATTCCGCTCGGATATCGAAGCCGGACAATACGAATTCTAATGGTCGTTCCAGACCGGATCATTGAACGAAAGCAAAAGCACATGAGCAAAATCGAGGATCTTCCCGTTCTCATCTACACCCCTGGCCGGGTGTCATCTGGATCCTGCAGCATCGCGCTGATGAAGGCCGGATTCGAGAACCGCTTCCACGTCCATGTGATGAATGAGGACTGGCGCGACTATTCCGGCGCGGCCTCTCCGAAGACCGGCATGTCGCCGCAACAGGAAGCGCGCTATGAGTTTGATCGCAAAGTGCGAACCGACATCATTGATGCGAAGCAGGAATGCCTCGTCGTCTCGCTGGTTCGCGAGCCCCTGACGCGCAATATGTCGGCCTATTTCATGAACCAGGTCGACAAGAAGGGCATTGGCGGCAAGACAGCGGAGAGCCTGCGCAAGGGTTTTTTGACGCGTTATCCGCATTTCGTCCCGCTCGAATGGTATCATCGCGAATTCAACCAGGTCCTCGGGATCAATGTGTTCGACCATCCGTTCGACGCGGACCAGGGCTATCAGGTGATCGAGAGCGGCCGCTTCAAGATCCTGTTGCTGCGCACCGAATTGACCAATGAGGAGAAGGGCAAGGCCCTGCAGCAATTCCTCAATCGGCCGATCGACATGGAAGTCTCGCGCAAGAGCGACAAGTATGAGTTGAAGGAGGAGACGAATGAGCTCTACCGGGAGTTCAAGAAGGAAGTGACCTTCCGCCCTGAATTCCTCGATTATCTCTACACGTCGGAATATGCGCGCCACTTCATGACGCCGGCCGAGATCCGGTCATTGCGCAACCGCTGGCAATCCGACGCTGCGGCGCCGGTGGCCTGGCGGACGGCTCCGTGAGCGTTTCGCTGAACCTGCCAGAGGCGTAATGCAATGAAGGCCTATCTGCACATCGGTATCGGCAAGACGGGCACGTCGACGATCCAGAAATTCTTGCACATCAACCGCAAGGCCCTGCGCAAGCAGGCTGCCTGGTATCCGTCCTCACCCGCTTTGGCCAGCGGGCGGCATATCCGTTTGGGGGCCTATGCCCTGCGTGACGATCTCTATACGGACCCGCGCAAGGTGCTGAATCTGAACCTCGATGACTTGCCCGCTTTCCGCAGCGAATTCGCCGAGGCCCTGGCCGCCGAGATCGCGGATATCCCGGAAAAGACCAGGACCGTGATCTTCTCGGATGAGGGCCTGTGCTCGCTGATCCATCCCGAAGAAATCTCCCGGATCCGCGATCTTCTGCTGCCGCATTTCAGCTCGGTCGATGTCATCATCTATCTGCGCCGCCAGGACATGCACTCGGTCAGCCAGCATTCGCAGCACCTCAAGGCTGGCCGGGTTGGACGCAAGATCCTGCGGCCCTCCCACTTGTATGATTACGCCGCCTATCTCGACCTCTGGGCCCAGGTGTTTGGCGAAGAGCATGTCATTCCCCGCATTTTCGAACGTGGCCGTTTCCCGCAGGGCGATGTCCTGCATGATTTCATGGAGGTCTGCGGTCTCAAGTTGACCGAGGATTTCAAGAGCTCGGGCAGTCTCAATGAATCCCTGCGGCCCGAGGCCGAGGTGTTCCTGATGCATCTCAATCAATCGGTGAAGAAATTCATTCCCGGTGGCCGCAATCCGGGCCGGATGCTGGTCGTGCGGCATTTGCTGGCCGAGTATTCGGGCAAGGGCATGCGCCCGGCGCGCGCCGCCGCCCAGCGCTTCTATCGCGGGTATGCCAAATCCAACGAAAAGGTGCGGGCGCGCTGGTTCCCCGATCACAAGACGCTGTTCGACGAGAATTTCGACTCCTACCCAGAAGAGGGTGATGATCGCGGCATCGAGACCGCTGAGTTGATGGCGGTCACCGGATCGGTGATCAACAGGATCGCATCCGAGTATACGGCCCTGCGCGAAGAGAATAAGCAGCTGCGCGGCGGCGAGGTCGACTATGCCGAACTGGTCCTCGAGGCCAAGGACATGCTCGCGCGCGCCGCGGCCGCCGAGGCGGCTGCCGCCGCAACGCTGGCCGAGGCCCGCAAGGTTGTGGAGATGGCCGATGCCGGGGAGCAGGACGATTGAAACCAGCCCCGTCCGCTCAGGGCCGCCCGTGACCCAGCCCGTCATTTTCCAGTGCGGCGTCGCCAAGAGCGGCAATTTCTGGCTCTATACCGCGATCCAGAAATTGCTGGACGCGGCGGGGGTCGAGCAGCGCAGCTTCATCCAGAATCAGCCCATCTACCAACAGGCCAAGGACTGGACGCTGAGCTTCCCCGAGCAAGCCTCGATCGATGTGCTCGATATTACGCCGCAGGCCTATGTGACGCGGATTTCCTCGCGCTTTGAGCAGGAAATCACCGATCTCGACGCCTATCTCGCCGAAGCGACGCATGTCTGGTCGCACTCGCCCTACCGGGCGGGCCTTTCAGACGCGGTTTTCAAGCGCGTGAACTGCGTCATCTACATCGTTCGCGATCCGCGCGATGCCCTGCTCTCGATGGCCGATTTCGTCTTCACGCCCTATATGCGGCAACATTTCCCGACCGCCCATGATGATCGCGACGCCTATCTGGCCGAGCGGATCGGTATATTTCCCAAACAATGGGCCGGGCATGTGAAGGGGTATCTCGAGGCCGATCCGGCGCTGGGCGTCCACATCCTCACCTATGAAGAGATGAAGCGTGATCTGCGCGGCGCACTGGTCGGCCTTGCCGGATGGATGGGGCTTGCCGACATCCCGAGGGATGAGTTTGATCGGCTGGCGACCTCGCTGAGTTTCGAAGCCATGCGCGGTTCGCGCCCGGGTCACATCAATCGCGGCAAGGCCGAGCGCTGGCGCACCGAGCTGACGCCGGAAATGAATGCCCGCATCATCGAGGCCGCAGGCCCGACGATGACGCAAATGGGCTATGCCCTCGACTGATACCCAAGTTCTGAGCATCGCGCATGAAAAACGCGGACCGGATTGAGTCCGGCCCGCGTTCTTGATTCACTCATCGCCGAAGGTGTCAGGAAACGGTGTATTCCGCCTCACCGACCAGCATGTCGACGACCGTGGTCAGCCACATCATGTGCACGGCCTCGACGACATTATAGGCGCGGCTGTCGAACCAGAATTCAATGTCGGAGAGCGCGCGCAGCGGATTGTCGCCGCCGCTGCCCGTAAAGGACACGACTTTCAGGCCCTGGGATTTTGCATATTTCGCGGCATTCACAACGCTGGGCGATCGTCCCGAAACACTGATCAGAACCACGACATCGGTCGCATCGGCATAATGCTCGACGGCCTTGGCCATCCAGTTGTCATAGCCAAAATCATTGGCGAAACATGTGATCAGATTGGGCTCGTTGAAATCCATCGAGCGGACTTTGCCCTGCTTGGTGAAGTCCACGGCGCCGTGAGAAGAAATCGAGGCGCTGGCGCCATTGCCGGCGAACATCAGCTTGCCCTTGCGCTCGCGTACTTCGAGGCAGAGCTCGCGGAAGGCCTTCAGCGCGGTGTAGTATTTTTTGTCAAATGCCGGCTGAAAACGCGCATAATAGCTGTCGAGCCAGATTTCGGGATCATTCACATAGGTTGGGTTTCTGTTGCTCATTTCGGGCCCCTCATCAGCTTTTGCGTGAACGCGCACGCTCTCGCAAGTCCATACCAGCAAGCAATGCGACTTGATAGCCGCTTCAACCTGCTAGACACTGCCTGATCACATATTGCACCTCCAAGGGGAACTCCCACGTGACGACGATCAAGAAAAAATTGCAGGCCGGCGAGGTCTGCATTGGCTCCTGGCTGAGCTTGGGCTCGCTGGAAACGGCCGAGATGATGACCCGCCTGGGGTTCGACTGGATCGCGATCGACATGGAGCATACCGGTCTGGGTTCCTCCGATCTGCTCAACCTTATTCGGGTGATCTCGATGTCAGGCGCCGCCGCCCTGGTGCGTGTCGGCGCGAATGACCCTTTCATGATCAAGCGTGCGTTGGATGCCGGTGCCCAGGGCATTATCGTGCCGATGGTCTCGACACCGGAAGAGGCCGAGGCGGCCGTGTCCGCAGCGCGATATCCACCCCGTGGCACACGCGGTGTCGGGCTGTTCCGGGCCCAGGATTACGGGCTCGGCTTTGCCGCTTACAAGCCATGGGCGGATGAAAACACCTTCGTCGCGGTCCAGATCGAGCATCGCGATGCGGTTCCGCGCCTGCGCGAGATTCTCGCTGTCGATGGCGTCGATGCCTTCTTCATCGGGCCCTATGATTTCTCCGGCTCCTACGGGCGTCCGGGCGAATTCGATCATCCGGAGGTCGCTGCCGGGCTGGCCGAGATCCAGGCGATCGTCAAAGAGGGCGTGCGGCCCGCTTCGGGGATCCATGTCGTCGAGCCCGAGCACGACCGCCTGCAAAAGGCGATCGCCGACGGGCATCGCTTCATCGCCTTCAGCAGCGACATGCTGATCTTCGCGCACGGGCTCAAGGCCCATGCCGAAACCTTGAACCTGAAGCGCTAGGGGGATGAGCGTGCAAGAAGACAAGACCGTGATCGCCCTGATCGCGATGAAGGGGCATTCCTCGCGGGTCAAACGCAAAAATCTGCGCCTCGTCGCGGGCCGGCCGCTCTATCACTGGGTGGTCTCCAACCTGCTAGCGGCGAAGCGCATCTCCGAAGTCGTGATCGAAACCGACAGTGACGAGATCGAGGCTGATGTGCGCGAGCATTTCGGATTGCGCGTCCTGCGCCGGCCAGATCGTTTGCTCGGCGATGATGTCGTGATGAATGAGTTGCTCGAATTCCACCTGAGCGAACTCGATGGCGAGCATTTCATTCAGAGCCACGCCACCAATCCTCTGGTGCGGCCCGAGACCTTTGATGCCGGCATCGCGGCCTATTTTGAATCCCTGTCAGCGCATGACAGCGTTTTCTCGGTCTCGCGCCTGCAGACCCGGCTGTTCTGGCAAACAGGTGAGGCGATCAATCACGATCCCGAGCATCTTATCCCGACGCAGAATCTCGATCCGGTATTCGAAGAGAACTCCTGTTTCTATGTATTTTCGCGCGCCAGTTTCGCCGCATCGGGCAAGCGCATCGGCCGCCAGCCGCTGATGTTTCCGACCGAGCATCTCGAGAGCGTTGATATCGACGAGATGCACCAGCTGGTCTTCGCCGAACATCTGCTGAACGAAGCGCGCGCCACCGCTGCGGCGGGCAGCAATGCAACTGGCGGATAAACTTCGCCGCGATACGGTTTCCAATCGGGTGCCGACGGTGATAACAGACGTGCTGCAATTGCGAACAGCAACTACATGCGCAGGGGGCATAGGAAGTCTGTGACGAAACCAATTCGTGTCGGCATTGCCGGATTCGGCAAGATCGGGCAGCGCCGCAAAGATGTGATGGATGACGACGAGAACTACGAAGTCATCGCCGTTTGCGACATTCTCCATAGCGAAACACCCAGCAAGCTGCGCGACGGTACGCTGGCGCTGCGGACCTATACGGAGCTGCTCGAGCAGGATATCGACGCGCTGATCGTCTGCATGCCCAATGATATGGCCAGCGAAGTCGTCGTCTCTGCCCTGCAGCGCGATTTGCATGTGTTTTGTGAAAAGCCGCCGGGGCGCAATGTCGCCGATATCGAAGCGGTTCGCGCCGCCGAGACGCTGAAGCCCAAGCTGAAGCTGAAATACGGCTTCAATCACCGCTATCACGACTCTGTGGTCAAGGCGTTGTCGATCGTCGAGAGCGGCGAAATGGGCCGCGTCGTCAATATGCGCGGTGTCTATGGCAAGTCGGCCTTTATTCCCTGGCCGCGCCCGACCTCGACCGGGTCGGACAAGGACATGACCAATCATTGGCGCACCAGCCGCCAGATCGCCGGTGGCGGCATATTGCTCGACCAGGGCATCCATATGGTCGATCTGATGCTGGCCTTTGCCGGGGAGCCTTTCACCGACGTCAAAAGCTTCGTCTCCAACAGTTTCTGGGGACATGATGTCGAGGATAATGCCTTCGCGCTGATGCGTAACAATGCCGGTGTCGTGGCGTCGATCCATTCGACGGCGACCCAGTGGCGGCACAAGTTTGCGCTGGAAATTTTCCTTGAGGATGGTGCGCTCGTCCTGTCGGGCATTCTCTCGGGCAGCAAATCCTATGGCGATGAAAAGCTGACAGTGATCAAGCGGGTCGATGAGGCCAATGGCATGCCGCAGGAAATCACCGAGAGTTTTATTTTCGACAATTCCTGGCGCCGTGAAATGGACGAGTTCGCGCATTGTGTCGTGAACGACCAGCCTGTAGAGATCGGCACGAGTCTGCACGCCTTGCAGAGCATGCAGACCGTCTACCGGATCTATGATGCAGATGATGCCTGGCGCGAGAATGGCGGCGGAACTTGAACTGATGAGCGTCCGCCAGTTTGCGGACGCGGAGCGAGCGGCGATCCCGGGCGCTCCGGGGGAGATGAAAAGGAAAGCATGATGGCGAAAACGGCGTTGATTACGGGCGTAACTGGGCAGGATGGCGGCTATCTGGCGCGGCTATTGCTGGAAAAAGGCTATGTTGTTCATGGGGTGAAGCGGCGGTCCTCGTCCTTCAACACCGCTCGGGTCGACGATATCTTCACCGATCCGCATTATAAAGATGCACCATTTTCAATGCATTACGGTGATTTGACCGATTCCATGAACATGCTTCGGCTGGTTCAGGAAACGCGGCCCGACGAGATTTACAATCTCGGCGCCCAGAGCCATGTCGCTGTCAGTTTCGAGACCCCGGAATACACCGCCAATGCCGACGCCGTCGGCACGATGCGTTTGCTCGAAGCGATCCGGATCCTCGGCATGGGTGACAGCGTCCGCTTCTACCAGGCTTCGACCTCCGAGCTTTACGGCAAGGTCCAGGAAGTGCCGCAGAGCGAGACGACCCCGTTCTGGCCGCGCTCGCCCTATGCCTGTGCCAAGATGTATGCCTACTGGATCACCGTGAATTACCGCGAGGCCTACGGCCAGCACGCGTCCAACGGCATCCTGTTCAATCATGAAAGCCCGATGCGCGGCGAGACCTTCGTGACGCGCAAGATCACCCGCGCCGTCGCCTCGATCCAGCAGGGGCTCCAGACCGAGCTGCACCTGGGCAATATCGATGCGATGCGCGATTGGGGCCATGCCCGCGACTATGTCGAAGGCATGTGGCGGATCGTCCAGCATGATGAGCCCGATGATTTCGTGCTCGGCACCGGCGTGATGCATTCGGTGCGCGAATTCGTCGAGCGCGCCTTTGCCTGTGTCGACCGCTCCATCGCCTGGGAAGGCAAGGGCGTGGACGAAATTGGCCGCGATGCCGCGACCGGCGCCGTGCTGGTGCGGATTGATCCACGCTATTTCCGTCCGGCCGAAGTCGAGCAATTGCTGGCCAATCCGGCCAAGGCCAAAGCCAAGCTCGGCTGGGTCGCCACCACCAGCCTGCAGACGCTGGTTGAAGAGATGGTCGCCCATGATTTGGACATGGTTGTGCGGGAACGTGCCCATGCCTACCATGTTGATTTCAACAAATAGGCGATCGCTCATTGGTATCCGGCTGGCCCGCCCATGCGGGGCTCGCCGGCTCCTGAACTGGAAAGATGGTGGAGCATGCGCATACTGAAACTGTTGAGTGCGGTGAGTGTTGCGGCGTTGTTGGTCGCTTGTGGCAATAGCAACACGACCCCCGTTCCAGACGCTGGCACCGAGGCCGAAACCGGCACGGAAATGCGGGCGGCCGACGTGCCGCAGGCCGAGCCTCTGCCGCCAGCCGATGCCGCTGTCGTGTTTCAGGATGTTGGGCGCTTGGTCGAACGACTCGAAGCGCCGGCCGGGCTGACTGTTTCAGCGAGCGGTATCAATGCCCGGCTTTCCGGCGGTCCTTCCGCTGAAACGGCACTCCAGATCGGTCCGCTCGGCGGTGCAACGCTGCGCCTGCCTGCGGCGCTCGAGCGTAGCGCGTCCGGTGGCCGTGTCCGCGTAACGATTTCTGCCCGCACCGTAGCCGATGGTGGCGCGCAGCAATTCGCGGCCCTCTACACGACGCGCGAGGTCGGTCACAGCGGCTGGACCCGTTTTACGCCGAGCGATCAATTCCAGGCATTTTCGTTTGAGTATGACGTGCCGCCAATGGTCGATGGCCGCCGCGATTATGTCGGTATCCTGCCAGACGCGACGGGCTCCGGACAGGCGATCGAGATCGCTTTCGTGGCGGTCGAGATCGTGCAGGCCGGGCCGGCCGGCATCGCGGAAGACTAGCGCCTCAGGCGTCGGCCCAGCGAGCTGATTTCAGGCTGGCTGGCCCGGCGCCGGACGGACGGCGCACCGTCAGCCACACCACATCGCCCGCAGGCACCGGCGTTGACAGCGTAAAGCTGGCCTTTGCGCCGAGCGCGACCTGTCCGTCGATTTCGATCTCGGCCCGTGTCGCATCCGGGCCGGTCAGCTCCACGATCAATCCGGTTTGCGGCCGGTCAGACAGGTTGAGTACGGGCAGGGTGCTGGCCGTTTCGATCGAGCCGGAAGCCCGAAGGCCAGTCGGTCCGGCAGCACGCTCCGGCAGCACGCCCTGATGTCGCAAGCGGCGCAATAGCGGCCGCAGCGGCGTGTAGGCGCTGATATGGTGTAGCGTGAAACCGAGCACGCTCTTGGCCGCCGCAAAGCGGCCGGCATTGAGCGAGACGAGGCGGAAAAGCTCGACGATCCGCATCATCGGCATGGTCGAGGTCTTGGTGCCCAGTTCGAACAACACCGCCGAGGCGAATGTGTCGGAGAATTCGAACTTCGCGCCATTGCGATAGAGCCGGCACCAGAGATCCCAGTCCATCGTGTAGTGGAGCGAGACATCAAGGCCGCCAATCGCCTCGACAGCGCGGCGGCGAAAGAAGCATGAAGGCTGCGAAATCGTGCATGAGCGCAGTAGAAGGTCAGAGACAGGAGCGACCGCCGGATGGGTGCCGATCGTGGCGCCCTCGGTATCGACAATGGTCGAGTGGCCAAACCAGACATCGAGATCGGGGTCGGCAGCAAAGGCTGCGGCAGCGCGTTCCATGGCGCCGGGAAACAGGGCGTCATCGGCATTGAGCCAACCGAGTATCTCGCCATCGGTCTCGCGCCAGCCTTCGATGATGGCGTCGCTCTGACCCGCATCCGGGCCATGCCGGCGATAGGCGAAGTCGAGTCCGCTCGCATCGGCAGCGGCGGCAATCCGAGGGTCACCGCTGGCATCGCACAGCGCTATTCGTACAGGAACCGCCTGCAGTGCCAGGCTGCGAAAACAGGCCGGCAGTGATGGGGACCATTCTCCGACTGGAATGGAAATGCAAAATGTCATCGCTGAATCCGGCTCGCCGCGCCGCTTTCCGGCAGGCGTAATCATCGCGGACAGGCACCGGCTTGGCCAGAGGTCGCAGCAGAAGCGGTGGCACTGAGCGGCAGCTTGCCTGTATATGGCAGAGACGACTCGATTTGGCGTGACGATTGCGCCGCAATGGCGGGTGCGGACGGTGAACAGGCGAGGACGGTAACATGTGTGGAATTGTCGGAGTGACTGGCCGCGCGGACGCGCTTGCCGTGTTGATCAATGGCCTGCGCCGCCTCGAATACCGCGGCTATGACAGCGCCGGTGTTGCCCTGATCGATCTCGATGGCCGCGTGTCGCGGGCCCGGGCGCCGGGCAAGGTCGCGGCGCTGGAGGCCAAGCTTGAGGGCGGTATGCCAGGGTCGCTCGGCATCGCTCATACGCGCTGGGCCACGCATGGCGCGCCGACCGAACCCAATGCCCACCCCCACCAGGCCGGCCGCGTCAGCCTCGTCCACAATGGCATTATCGAGAATTTCAAACCCTTGCGCGATGAGCTGATCGCCGAGGGGCATGTTTTCGCCAGCGAGACCGATACCGAGGTCGTGGCGCATTTGCTCGACCGCGAAATCGGGCGTCGCGGCGATGTTACGGCGGCCTGGCTTGCTGTGCTGTCCAGGTTGGAAGGGGCTTTCGCGCTGGCCGCGGTCGTTGCCGGCGAGGACGGTGTCCTGCTCGGTGCCCGACGCGGCGCGCCGCTGGTCGCGGCGTCTGGTGACGGGGCGGGCTATCTCGCCTCCGACATCATGGCGATCTCCGGCGAAGCGCGCTCGATGATCTATCTCGAAGAGGGCGATGCGGCCGTGGTCCGCCCCGGGAGTATCGAGATCTTCGACGAGTCGGGACGGGCCGTCGCACGTCCGCTCCAGCCGGCCATCACGTCGATGGTGCTGGCCGAGAAGGGCAATTATCGCCACTTCATGCAGAAGGAAATCTACGAGCAGCCGGAAGTCGTCGGGCATACGTTGAGTGGCTATCTCGACGCTGTCGCCGGTCAGGTGCGAGCCCGGCCCGGGATTGATTTTTCCGGCGCCTCCCGCCTGCTGATCATCGGTTGCGGCACCGCCTCCTATGCCGGCCAGATCGCGGAATACTGGTTTGAGGCCATGGCCGGCATCCCGGTTGAAGTCGATATCGCGTCGGAATTCCGCTATCGCAAACCGGCCTTCATGGCCAATGACATGGCGCTCTTCATCTCCCAGTCCGGTGAAACCGCCGATACGCTCGAGGCGATGCGGATGTGCAAGGCGGCTGGTCTCAAGACCATCGCGCTGGTCAATTCACCCCATTCCTCCATGGCGCGTGAAGCCGATATCGTTGCACCGACCATGGCCGGTCCGGAAATCGGCGTTGCCTCGACCAAGGCCTTCACGTGCCAGCTGGCCTCGCTGGCTGCGCTCGCCGTGCTGGCCGGCGTGCAGCGTGGTCATATCGACGCCGACGAGCAGGCGCTCCAGGTCAACCGGCTGATGGGCATCCCTGGCCTGATGGCACATGCGCTGCGCATCGAGGATCAGATCAACCACCTCGCCGGCGAATTGGCGCAGGCTTCGATCGTGCTCTATCTCGGCCGCAATGAATTCTTCCCGATGGCGCTTGAGGGGGCACTCAAGCTCAAGGAAATCAGCTATATCCACGCTGAGGGCTATGCTGCCGGCGAACTCAAGCATGGGCCGATCGCGCTGATCGAGGAGGATGTCGCGGTGATCGTTATCGCGCCGCACGACCATCTCTTCACCAAGACGCGCTCCTCGATCCAGGAAGTGCGGGCGCGCGGTGCGCGGGTGATCGCGATCACCGATGATGTCGGCGCTGCCGAGCTCGAGGGCGAGGCGAGTGCCATTATCACGCTGCCGCGGGCCGAAGGCCTGGCTGCGCCGCTGGTCGCCGCGGTCGCTGTGCAATTGCTGGCCTATTACGTTGCGGTCCACAAAGGCACGGATGTTGACCAACCACGCAATCTCGCGAAATCGGTAACGGTGGAGTAGAGAAAACCGGGGAATAGCGAAATTTTTCGTGACTTTATCGGTGCTGTGGCGCGGTCTATAGGGCGCTCAGTTTCAATGGCGCGGTGCAAGTGCCGGCGCGTAGTTCAGATTTGGGAAGCCCCATGACCGACATGATCCCCTTCATCGACCTCAAGGCCCAGCGCGGACGCATCGGCGCCCGCATCGACGCGGCCGTCGCCAAAGTCCTGGACGAAGGTCGTTATATTCTCGGCCCTGAAGTGGCCGAACTCGAAGCGGATCTGGCGAGCTTCAATGGCGAGGGCCGGGCGCTCTCCTGTGCCAATGGCACGGACGCTATTCTGATCCCGCTCATGGCCTGGGGCATTGGACCGGGCGATGCCGTCTTCGTTCCGAGCTTCACCTTCGCATCGACCGCTGAAGTCGTGGTGCTCGCGGGTGCCTCACCGGTCTATGTCGATATCGACCCCGACACGTTCAACATGTCGCCGGCCAGCCTGGCGGCCGCGATCGATGCCGTGGTCGCCAAGGGCGAATTGACCCCGCGCGCCGTGATCGCCGTTGATCTGTTCGGTCAGCCTGCCGATTATCCGGCGCTGGCGAAAATCACCCGCGCCCACTCCATGAAGCTCATCGCTGACGGCGCCCAGGGTTTTGGCTGTACGCTGGATGGAAAGTCCTCGCTGCACTGGGCCGATGTCCTCACGGTCAGCTTCTACCCGGCCAAGCCGCTCGGCTGTTACGGCGATGGCGGCGCGGTGCTGTGCAAGGATGACGTCTTGTACGACACCATGAAGTCAGTGCGTGTGCATGGAGAGGGCAAGGAGCGCTACGAGTATGCGCGGATTGGCCTCAACTCGCGCCTCGACACCATCCAGGCCGCGGTGCTGATCGAAAAGCTGCGTGTCTTCGGCGACGAAATCAAAATGCGCCAGCGCGTTGCTGATCGCTATGCCGCCGGTTTCGGTAATCAGGTCAAATACCCGCGCGTGCCAGCCAATGCGCAATCGACCTGGGCGCAATACACGATTGAAGTGGCCGATCGCGACGGTTTCCGCGCCCATTTGGCGGCGAAGGGTGTGCCGAGCGCGATCTATTATCCGATCCCGCTGCACCTGCATGAGCCCTATGCGCCTTACCCGACCGCACCTGGTGGGTTGCCCGTCACCGAGGCTGCGGCTCATCGCGTCGTTTCCCTGCCGATGCACCCGGACATGCCGGATGCGGATATCGATCAGGTGATTGAAGCTGTGTTGAGCTATCCAGCGGCCCATCTCTGATGCCGGAACCTGACAAGGTTTGAATTTCATGGCTCTGACGGGTGGTAATTTGCCTCTACCTGCCCTAAATCCCGCTGACCCCGGCGCGCGCAAGACTTCTTCGTGCAATTGAGGCATCTCGGCCAGTGAGGACATGATGAGTACGATTCAGGAGAGCGTCCGCGACTACGCGAAGCGATTTCAGAGTGCCCGCCACCGGGAACGCCCGCTTTCGGCCCACCTCAAGGCCCTGGAAGCGGAAAGCATGCACATCATGCGCGAAGTCGCTGCCGAGTTTGATCGTCCGGTGATGCTGTATTCGGTCGGCAAGGATTCGGCCGTCATGCTGCATCTGGCGATGAAGGCCTTCTACCCCTCGCTGCCGCCTTTCCCGTTGCAGCATGTCGACAGCACCTGGAAATTCCGTGACATGATCACCTTCCGCGACGCCATCGCCGCGGAACTGGGTCTGGAAATCCGGGTCGAGATCAATCAGGACGGCGTCGAGCGCGGCATCAACCCG